>Ga0075522_10000294_pt1 | contig 35089 bp, 38 predicted proteins | sample NGEPerA_FD_74796 | JGI IMG/M metagenome (GOLD analysis project Ga0075522, IMG submission 74796) | Arctic peat soil microbial communities from the Barrow Environmental Observatory site, Barrow, Alaska, USA - NGEE PermafrostL2-A | ecosystem: Environmental > Terrestrial > Soil > Wetlands > Peat ... | reverse complement strand
CTTGATTGGCGGCGGAGCAAAAATCTTGGCCTGTAGTTCAATGCGGTCAAATTCCTTGCTTTGTGCGCCGTCTCCCATCGGGCCCGCGCCCAGGCGCTCGATTCCGCCGCCCTTAAAGCGATCGGTCTTATCCTTGTGGTTCATTTCTTCCCACTGGGTAAGGCCGGCTCCCGGCACCATCAGCAGTGCATCTTTCTCGCTGCGATCGATGGTGAAGTGGTAATCGCCGCATTGGCAGGTATCAACGAATTCAAGATTGACGTTTTCGCCGATGCCCTCGATATAGCGGTAGTGCCAAATCTCGAATGGGAAAGTGGAGGTGCTGCCGCCGCCTTCATCCTGCGGCCGCTGATAGGTGCCGCCCGATGGATGGCCCTCAATGTCGTCGGGCTTGCCGAATGAAATATAGATATGGCCGCGATCGGTTCTCCAGCCGGGCTTGCCGGCGGCAAAGTGGTCGTTCGCATACTGAATGCGGCGGTAGTGCTCCTCGCGAAACTCGTTTTCAGGGGAATCCGGGTTGGGGTTGCGGCGCTGCCAGAAAGCCTCGATAAACGAATCGCGCTCTTCATCGTTGCTGAGCGTCATAAAGGCCTTACGCTCATCGTCGCTGATAATGTAAGCAACCTCCTGGTTCAGCCAGGTCTTGTAGGTCCCTTTTAACTCGTTGCGGAGATCTCTCTGGGCCTTATAGCGCTCTTTGTCGCTGCGTTGGCGTTTGCGCGGATCGTAATCAGGATCGTTGGTGTCCTGCTGGCTCTTGTTGGCAGTTGTCCCTGCATCCTGAGCTTTCAGGTGCGGTGTGCGGATCAGAACTAACCCACTCCCCATGAGTAGGATGAATAGAAAACGTCGACCGATAAACGCCATTGCCTTAAATACTCCTGCGATCCCCTATTTTACGGGTGTGGAAGGCCCCCGGCAACACCCATCCTGGGCTGGCTGCCGATTGGACGCTCAATTTCACCGAATGTAAGCTGGGAATCCACCGGAAGCGGCATAGAATGTTGAGTAAAGGGCAAAAGTTCAGAAACCCTATCAGTTGTTCAAACGTCCATTAAAGAAGCGCAATCTTAAACACCCTGGGCAATGTGGTCTCCATCGCCGGGGAGTTTTTCCCGATCGCGAGCTTACGCAATAACGACCGTCACCCGGCGGGAACCGGAATTGGCGCTTTTGCGTACACTGAGAAGAGACAATCGGAGCACGCGTCATACTCATGAAGAAAATCATTTTTATCGTTATTGGAGTCCTTGTTGCGGGTGGCCTTGTTGCGGCAATGGTGTACAAACAGCAGTCGGGTTATACCAAGGTGCTCACGGCCACGGTAGTTAGGCAGGATTTGTCCGCCGTGGTAAGCGGAACCGGTCAGATCAAGCCCAAGACTTACGTGAATCTGGGTGCCACTGCCATGGGCCGCGTCACACACTTGTATGTCAAGGAAGGCGACCGCGTCACCAGGGGCGAAACAGTTGCCACCATCGAGAACGTGCAACAGCAGGCCCAGGTCAACGGCCAGCAGGCTACGATTTCCGCCGCTCGCACCGACATTGCATCTTATGTCGCCAACGAAAAAACCTCAGAAGCCAATCAGGAACACGCCAAGGCTGACCTCGAGCAGAAGAAACTCGACTGGGACCGCGCACAGGCGCTGTACAAAGATGGAATCCTGGCAAAGCAGGACTTCGACGCGAAAAAGGCGGCTTACGACCTCGCTGTGGCGACAGTTTCCCAGGCACAGGCTCAGCTTAACCAGGCCAAGGCCCAAACCGACTCAGCACGTGGTCACTTGCAGGCCGCGGTGTCGACCCTTGAAGCCAACAGAGACCTGCTGAACCGCACCATGTCGATTGCGCCGTTTGACGGCATTGTGACCAACGAGCCGGTCCGCGAAGGCGAAACGGTAGTTGAGGGTATCCAGAACACCGAAGGCTCAACGCTGATGACACTGGCAGACATGAGCATCGTTACCGCCGAAGTGAAGGTGGACGAAACTGACATTGTGAACGTGCGGCTGGACCAGGAAGCCGAAATTACTGTCGACGCCCTGCCCGGCAAGGTATTCCACGGCCATGTAACGCTGGTCGGCGACCAGGCGCTGCTGCGATCCTCCGGTATTGCCACCTCGCAATCGACTTCCGGCACTGAAGAGGCTAAGGACTTCAAGGTGGTGGTCACCATCGACGGCGACATGACCGATCTTCGGCCCGGACTGTCCTGCACGGCAAAAATTACAACGGCACACAAAACCAATGTGCTTTCGCTGCCCATTCAGGCGCTCACCATGCACGACCCGGCCATGGACAACGTGAAGAACTCTGGAAGAGTTGAAGCAGCTACCTCCGCCCCAGCAAAACCGAACCCGGTGCAGGGAGTGTTCGTCGTTCAAAAAGACAAAAAAGGCAAGCTGCGCTCCCAGTTCGTTCCCGTCACCACCGGCATTACCGGAACCACTGAAATCGAAGTACTGTCCGGACTGAGCCAGGGACAGGAAGTCGTGAGCGGACCGTACAAGGTGCTCCGCGACCTGAAAGCGGGCTCACTGATCAAACGCGACACATTGAAGCCAGGTACCTCGTCAAGCAGCACCACTTAGCGGCCGGCCAAAGTCAATCACATCATAAGCAGGCCAGCAAGACGACTGTACATTCAGCCCGGCAACAGACAGGGCGGGCCGGGACAAAGGATAAGATGCGGATGGCGATGAACGGCATCATAACCGAAGAGATGACGCAGACCACGACCGTGCCTAAAGACGACATTATTGTGGTTGAGGATTTGTGGCGCACCTACGACATGGGTTCGGAACAGCAGGTTCAGGCGCTGCGCGGCGTAAGCCTCCGAATCAAGCGTAATGAATACGTGGCCATCATGGGCCCTTCAGGCTCCGGCAAATCCACGCTGATGAACCTTATCGGTTGCCTCGATACACCATCAAAAGGCAAGTACTGGCTGAACGGGCAGCTCGTGAGCGAGCTCGATGACGACCAGCTTGCCCGGATTCGCAACAAGGAAATCGGCTTTGTGTTTCAGACGTTCAACCTGCTGGCCCGCGCCACTTCACTGCACAACGTGGAACTGCCGCTGATCTACAACGGCACTCCTGCGGCAGAGCGAATTGCGCGCGCCAAAGAAGCTCTTACTGCGGTTGGACTCGAGTCGCGCATGAACCACAAGCCGAATGAGCTTTCAGGCGGACAGCGCCAGCGCGTGGCAGTAGCGCGTGCATTGGTGAATCATCCGTCCATCATCCTGGCCGACGAACCAACGGGCAACCTCGATTCAAAAACCGGTGTAGAGATTATGGCCTTGTTCGACTCGCTGCATGCCCAGGGCAACACCATCGTCCTGGTCACGCACGAGCCGGATATCGCCGACTACGCCCACCGGGTGGTTCACATCCGCGACGGCCAGATTTTCTCGGACGAGCCTTCAAAGCGCTTTCGGAACAGCTGAACGTCGGCTCCAGCACATAATTGATAATCTGCCATTGCCAAGCTCACATCTTGCAGCGCTCGACCATGTACCGGCAAAATAATGCCCCATCACGATACGGCGGAGCCGATCAATGATGGGGCGCGATATTTCCAGGGAGCTAATTAAACGCTGCAGGTCTGCTTTCCGTCGGCGCATTCAGAGCATCACCCTGGCACCCTGGGTGCCCGCATTGGCAAATCACTTCGGTGCTCCCTTTCGAGCCTTCACAGTGAGCACTGCAACAACTCTCTCCCTTGGGAACGACACAACTGCAAGCCGGATTCTCGCACTTCTCAATCTTCTCAGCCATCATTAGTCTCCATTGGGCCTCAATAGGCCACATTGGAGTAGGATGCGGAAACGCGAAACCCGGGCAGAAACATGCACAAGGTAAATCCCACAGGAAACACGCGCATAAAAGAATCCCGCCGGAAAACTACGAGTTTTGATTTGGGGATTTTCGTCCTGGGGAATCCGGGGCTGGACGCAAAACTACAATACACCCGGTCTGGAATGCTGGAAAAAGAAAATCAGTTCGTGGCTTCTTCCCGCTATTGAAGGATGCCGCGTTATGACACCGACGCCCGGTAAATGCGCGTAATATGTAATGTTGCTGTTTTGTGGTTTCCAAAAGTTATTCAGGAAGGACGGGACCATGGAATATCGCGCAATCACAGTAAACAGGGAGTTTGGCAGCGGCGGCGGACGGATTGCACAAACAATTGCCAAGTGGCTGGGCTGGAAGCTCCTTGACCGCGACATCATCGACGCCATCGCCTACGCCGCCCATGTTGACGCGCGCCAGGTGCAGCAATACGACGAGCATGTAGCGTCATGGCTCAAGCGTCTGAACCAGCAAGCCATGCGCAGCGCCGCCCTCGCCGCAGGAATGGAACTTGCTGAAGGCAGTGTGTTCGATGCCGCCGAGATGGTCAAGATCACTCAAAAAGTAGTGGAAGAGGCATACGCCGAAGGCAACTGCGTCATCGTAGGCCGCGGCGCTCAATGCGTCCTGCAGCACAAGCCCGATGCTTATCACGTGTTCGTCTACGCGCCTTATCGCGAGCGCATTGAGCGGCTGCGCAAACGGCTTGAGCCCGGCGCCAATGTCGAACAGCGAATTCGAAAAGTAGATGAGGAGCGAGCCAGATATTTACAGGAATACTTTGGAAAATGCTGGAATAATCCGCACCTGTACGACCTGATGATTTCGTCCAGCGAGGATGAAGATGCGGCAGCCCAGGTGATCCTGTTTGCCATGACCGGCAAGCCGCTGGCTGTAACTGCGACTTAGTGATGCCCGGATTTCTTTTCCGCGATAAGGTGCGGGAACTGATCGCGGCGGAAGTGTTCGTAGAGTTCATAACAAAGCAGTCCCACGAGCACGACAAAGAATTGTCCAAAGTGGGCAACGTCTGAATACACGCCGAAACTGAAGAGAGCCGCGACCAGCGGGATGAGAGCAACACTGCGGAAAATTGCGGTACGAAACGGCCAGAAGTGAAACATCAGAATGAGCCCGAATGCCTCAAATAAATCGAGCAGATACAACACAAGGCGGCTGGGGGCCGTCGCAACCTGCCCGTGAAGTTCGGTTTCAATTACATTGGCTAAGATTTCAACACCACTGATTTGTCCGATCGGCGTCTTGTGCTGGTCTTGTCCGAGATACGCGCCGCCGAGAAGCACGATGCGCCCTTCAATCGGGCTCGCGTCCGGTTTCCAGTTCTGCGAGAGTTCATGAAGTTTCGACGCAGTCAATTGAATACGATGAGAGCCCTGCTGGTCGCCTGAATAGCGAATCAGCAACTCTTGATCAGAGAACGTGGCAACCTGCGAACCTAAGGAAGCCAGGTTCTTTTCCTTGGCGTATGCGCTCGTGAGCGCGGTCGTGAATGAGGGAAAAAGTCCGTTGTCGGTACCAAAATAGCGTTGAAACCGCCGCGTAGTTCCATCCTCCGGATCGTCGATAAGGATTGGAATGCCGCTTGAAATTCTGGCATTGTTCAAATCGCTGCGGCCACCAAGAATGGGCAGCAGCTTAAGCTCCTGGTTAACCTCGACTGTTTCAGGAACCTCCTCCACTTCCCTCTCCCACACGATGGTGCAATTGCAGTTCAACGCTTTGGCCGTCTCGGCGAACTGGTGCGGAGAGCTATCGATATCAATACCGATCACACTCGGTCCGCCTTTCGCAATATCGTTGACAAGATCAATCAGCCGCTCCGCATTCACAGGGATTCCGCCGTCGAATATCTGCCTGTAATCGTTGTCATCGATCACAACCACGGCCACCGTGCCGTCGGTCGGAGCAGGATTAAGGCGCGACTGAATGTCTGAGCCTGCACGGTCAAGCTTGTCGAGAACTCCTGCCTGGCCAAAAATCCACGTCAGCACCAGGACGGCGAAAACCGCGATTGCAGTGCGTAAACTTCGCCTTGAAATCAGCCGCACACGGAGGCGCAAAAGCAAAGCGTACAATCTTGCCTTGAACGGCCCGACCGCCGGTTTCCCGGCAACCCTGGTCATTTCTTATCCTTCAGTTCCGACAGCTTATCGAGATAGGCGCGCTTGTAGGCGATCCTGGTTTCCGATTCCACCTGTTCGCCCCATCCGTCAACGATGGCCGCAAATGCATTGAAGGATTCGGCGGCCGCGCTACAACTCGACTGCGGACACAGCAACACCCAGGCTGAGCCCGACATCCAATCGCGGGTGTACTCCAAGATGTACAAACCAGCACCAAGATCAAGCGGAACGGCCCGGTTTGGATTGGCCGGATTCCAGGAAACAACGACCTCTCGCGGCGGGCCGCCCTGTCCTCCGCCATGTGTTGAGCCCGCAGCGCGAATCTCCAGGTTGTAAGTACCCTCTGCGCAGTTGCGCAAAAGGCCCTCAAGGTCTCCACCGCCGTCGGAATTGAATACCACCACTGTGTCCGAGATGCAGGAGCGACTCAAACCCCGCGACCGATGAACTGAATAGCGCTCGGGATGCTCGCCGAACAGATCTCTGATTCCATCGATTGCCGCCGACAGATAGCCGGCTTCCTCGGGAGCTTTGGGTAAAGGCGCAATCGGATTCGCGCAACTGTCGTTCTGTACACACGCGCCGCAACCTGAATTCGAGCAACGAAGCCGTCTGATGATGTCACCGTGCATATTCGCGACGACAAGATAATCTCCATCAGTCGGAGTAGCGTTCGAAAGGATTCCTTCAGCCGGCAGGAGTTTACCTTTTGTCAGGGATTCCTGCTGTCCATTCACATGCCAGGATTGCGATTTCACATCGACGACCCAGCCCACATTCGAGACTTGCGCAATGCATTCAACCGCCGCCAACATGAAAAAAACGCACGCCGCCAATGCACGAATTCCGGCCAGAACAGTAGCCCCTGAATTTTTAACGGTAAAGTGCATGATCGGAGACCTCGCGGCGAAGGCCGGTCAGCGGGAGAAGCGCATTCAGAATACTACGAGGCTGATTGCAACGTCCCTATAAAAATGCTGGCCAAACAGTTTTCACCTGTACTGATCTCAACCGAACTGCTCCAGGTCCATGCCAAGCTTATAGGTTTCGCCGTGGGCTTCAAGATGCTCCCATGTAACTTCGTGCCCGCGCAAGCCGGCCATGCGCCCCATCATGCAGCTCATGGCGGTTTCCACTCCGGCGGCAATCTGGTTGTGCACGGGGCCGCTCACAATGCTGTCGATAAACGCACGCTCCTTTTCACGATCGGCGAAGGCAAGATTGTCGCCGAATGCGCCGTTGGCCGCGAACTTGCCTGCGGCCCCCGCGGAGTTCATTGACTCCGTCCATGACCACGGCTGAGAACCGACAATCTCCACTGGGCCCGCGTACGGAATGCTCGCCGCGCCTTCCGATCCAAAAAGCCGCAATCCCGCATCGAACATGCCGTAATCGCCGAACTGTTTTGAAGCAAATGAAAGCCGAATGCCGTCGGGATAGGTGAACTGCACCTGGTAGTTATCCCAGCAATCGCCGAGGTGCGTGAGCACAATGCGGCCACCCGTGGCCATCGCTTTCACAGGGTGCGTACCCAGGATCCAATTGCACAAATCGATGATGTGTATGTTTTGTTCAACCAGAATATCGCCGGAGAGCGCGCGGTCCCACAACCAGTTGCGCAGGCGATACTCATCGCCCGGCGCGCCATTTTTTTCTTTCGACGCGGGTGCATAGTAGTAGCCAGTAACGGAAGCGATTTTGCCGAGCGCCCCCGCCTTGATCTTTTCGGCAATCCCCGCAATGGGTGGAGCATTGCGGCACTGAAAACCTACATCGACGCTCTGGTTGGAATGAACGCGCTCGGCGATTGAGAGCGCATGTTTTGCCTGCCTCACATCAATGCCGATGGGCTTTTCGCAATACACATGCTTGCCTGCGGAGACGGCGGCGCCCAGGTGCTCGACGTGAAAAAAAGGCGGAGTTGATATCTGAATCATGTCGACGCCCGGCGCCTCAGCAAGCTGCTCAAACGCCTTGGGCCCGCGAAACAGGAGCTTCGGATCGATGGGCGCGCGGCCGAGCGTGGCGTTCAGCTTGTCGAAATGAGACTTGGCCGCGCCGAGCTGGTCTCTGAAAACATCGGCAACCGCGACAACCTGCGCCACGGTGTTCTGCGAAAAAGAAGTAGCAACGTGCGTGCCGCGATTGCCGCAGCCAAGCAGCGCCATGCGAACCGCCGTATTCGCCTGATAGCCGAACGCCGACTTCGACTTCAGGATTGTGAATGCGGCGGTAGCCGCTGTTGCCGTTTGCAGAAATTCTCTCCGCTTCATTTATATTGCCTTTCTTCTTTCAATCGCGTTCCGCTATTCAATCAGCACCAACCATCAGGCCAGCACTTCTCGCAAAATGTTTTCGAGATAAATCTTTTCGTTGCGTACGTCTTCAATCTGCTGCGGGCCAGACGTTTCGCGCTCAATTGTGATGGCGCCGGTATAGCCAACGGCATGCAGTTTGGCAAAGACCTTTTTGAAATCGACAAGCCCCTTGCCGATGAGCACTTCTTCGCCAAGCTTGCTCGGGTCGGTGGGCCAACGGCCATCTTTGGCATGCACGGAGCGAATGTGCGGTCCAAGAATGTCCACCGCATCAACAGGATTGGCTTTGCCATAAAGAAGCAGGTTGGCAGTGTCCAGCCCAACGCCCAGGTTAGGCATGCCCACATCGCGTAACATGCGCGCCATTGTGGTCGGCGTCTCTTGCCCCGTTTCCATCAGGAACGACTGGCCGTTGCCCTGGCAGTGCCGCGCCACTGCGCGAATAGCCTCAACCGCCCCAGGATATTTAGGATCGGCTGGATCCTCGGGAATAAATCCGCAGTGCGTCTGCACCTGGCTGATACCAAGTTGGTGCGCAAAATCGGACACCTGCCGCAATGCGTCCATGCGGGCGACGCGCGTCTCATTTGGAATCAAGCCGATCGTTGACGGGCCGCGAAGGAAGTCCCACACCAGCGGCTGCGGGCCCACAACCTCAACAGTCGTGGCGACTACCTCAAATTTCTCAAGCAGATCACGATATATCGGCACCAGATCGGTCGTGAAACGCCCAAGATAATCGTCGAGCGAGAGAAAGCAATTAGAGAAACCCATGTCACGCACGCGCTTAATGCGCTCTTCAGGCGCGCCAAATGGCTTGATCAAGAGCCCTACGGCCATTGGTTTCAGAGGGGATGGAGCTGCAAAGGCTCTGGGAATGCGGTGCCCGACTACGGCCGCCGATGCAGCCGCTACAAACATCCTTCGATCCATAAACTTGCCTCGCAGAATTGTCGAATTCCAGCCTGCCATTATGCAACTCGCGTTTTCAATACGACACATTCTTGCGACATTAAATAGCGTTCCACTGCCGCAAAAGAGTGGCATGAATATGCTGGGTGACTGGCAACCCGGAAATAATTTCCAGGCATCTCAATTCTCATCCGGTGGAAGACGTTGTGAAATTTCGTCTTCGGACGATTCCCAACACGAGAACCATGAACGATTTGGATTTTCACGAATTGCTGTCTTGACAACCGAGGAAAACAGGGTCAACATCCTCCCAGCAAGACTCCGGGATAACGCGCTCGGTCAGGGTTTTAAACCGAGAGGCGCGAGCGGCCCTGACCCCACTTGCTCCCCTTTCTGTGTGATCGACACTCTGATGTGCCAGCACACCGTGTCCAGGTTTTTATGTTATGTACTGCTCGCAATGCGGGCTGGTGCTTCTCTTTTGCTTTGGCCTGGTTCGGAAATGAATTTTGCAAGAATAGGTGCCTCGGCATGTGCCAGTTTGTCATGTCACGCGTCAATTCAAGCAGCAGGCCCTGTTGGTCCGAATCATTTTAAGTGGCGTAGAAATACGGCGATCTCATCCGACGCCCCTGTTACGGCTCTTGGCAGATCGTGTAATGGAACATCTGCACGAGTCAACTAAACCTGTTTTTTAGTATTAAACCTCAAAGTCTCAGTTGCCGATAAGAGGTGAGTATGGTTGTGAAGACACAATATGACGGATTCCGCGTTTCAGGTCTGTACGTTGGCGCTAACAACGTGCGGCGCTATTTTTCAAAGCGCATCCAGGAAGTCGAATTGCAGTTGGATCACTTGCAGATCCAATGTGGTTTAACGGCGCGGTTCTGGGATGGCCAACCGGAGATTCACGATCCACGTTTGTGCGATTGGCTGGAATCCAAAAATCTTCACGACAGGCCATGCCGTACACCCGTACCGCTGGCGTTGATTCCCGCGGGCAAAAATTCATTCAAGGTGGCATCACTCGATCCCAGCATGAAGGCCCGGCGGGATCGAATGATATCAAAACCAGTTGCGCGCCACGAAGTTCGATTGGCAAATGATGCGAATGTGTCCGACGACTGCATGGCAGTCCTTGGGGTTGCCTGACAAAACGCAATCGGCACCGATCAATGATCGGGCAGTCTGCATTCAAGTATTTACACGGACTGCTCCGATCTTCAAACAATTCATCGAAAACAATCACAACAGCAATCTTCTATGAAAGACGACAAACGGAAGCTACGGAGCAGGATATGCAGATGCAAGGTCGAATTAAATCGAAGAGAATGCGCGCGATAGAAGCGCTGAAGGCGGTTTTGTCAAACGTGTCGGGTGTCAAACTGGTTGACTTCGAGCCTCAGCAGGACGAACACGAAATCGTTGCTCTCATTCAAACGTACGGACGGAAACGCACGCTCGCCTGCGTGGTTGTGCCGAACGACGAGCCGCGCCAGTTACACCAATCCCTCATAAACTTGTGTGATCGCGCCATGCACCATGCAATGAATGCCACGCCCGTGCTCATTGCGCCGCGATTTTCAGCCGATTTGCTCACCCTTTGCCGCGAAACCGGCGTCGGTCTACTCGACTTTGAAGGCAATGCGCGCATTGAACTTGAAGATTTGTTCATCCGTTGCCAGCACATGACCAGGCGGGCAGGGCACAATAAGCCGTTGCGAGAACATGCGGCCAAGGGCTCCGAGCATACCGGCGCTGCGGCTTAGTGCACTGTCAGTCAGCGTTGACTTGATCGATGAAGCAGGCTAATTGTGCTGCCAATTGCACATTCTGCCTGTGAACTGTCCGCTATGGCTTGACACAGAATCAAGATCAGGCAAAGATCAAAACACACCTATCGTTTCGTAAACTGAAAACTACCTCAACGCATTCAAGCTGCTTTAACAGTTGCTCCCGGCATCCGTGTCTTTGTAAGCGGGTTGTAGTGGCGAACGTCGCAACGGAGGTGGGCCATCGTAGTACGAACGCAGTCATTTGGGCGCGGCACTACCGGTCTCTATATCGGTACTCGCAATGCGCGCCGCTTCTTCAAACGACAGGCTGATGGAATTGAACTGCACCTGGGGCATATACAGATTCACTGCGCGCTCCCGCCAGAGTTCTGGCAGGGCCAGCCCCAGATCTTCGATTCGCGGTTGAGCTCATGGCTTGAGGCAAAGGTATTTCACGAGCGATCATGCCGTGCGCCCATTCCCATGCTGATGATTCCGGGGGAGAAGAACTGCTTCAAACTGCATCCCATCAAATTGCCGCACGCTTCAGCGGAGAGACTCGTTCGCATCGGAACCGCGTCTGCCAAGATTGGTAAAGCAACAATCAAAAAAGATTGCGGTACGGCGCCTTGCCGCCCGCGAAGCTTTATTGCATGCCAAAACAACCTGACTCAATAAGTGGAATTACAACCCCATTACAGTTCCAGAATCACCGGCATAATCATCGGCCGGCGGCCTGTCGTCTTCTGGATCAGGCGCTTTAGATCGGCGCGAACCTTCTCCTTCACCAATCCATAATCGGCTTTTTGTTCGGTGTTCAGGCCGTCGAGCGTATTCAGCATCTGCTGGCGCGCTTGCTCTGTGATATCGGCGCCGCCAAAGCCGCGCATCACGACTTCAGGTTGCTGCTCAATCTTTCCAGTGCGTTTATTGATGGCCAGCACAGCCAGCACAATGCCATCTTCAGACAAGATGCGGCGATCGCGAATAATCAGGTCTTCAACCACTTCGTTTGTTGAGCCTGAGTCGATGAGGATGCGCCCTGCCGTTACTTTGTCTTTCTTGCGCGCGTCGTTCTTGTCCACTTCCAGCACATCGCCGTCTTCAATCACCATCGCGTGCTCTACTGAACCGGTCTCCATGGCCAAATGCGCATGGCGGCGCAGGTTGCGGTAGTCGCCGTGCACGGGAATGAAGAACTTCGGGCGCACAAGATTGATGAGCAGACGCATCTCTTCCTGGCTGCCGTGGCCGCTCACGTGAATCAGCCCGTTGGTGCCATCGTCGGCAATGACGTTGGCATCGCGGCGGTACAGGTGATCCATCACGCGGCCGATGGCCTTTTCGTTACCCGGAATAATGCGCGAGCTGAGCACGACGGTATCGCCGGCATCCACGCGTGCATGCTTGTGGTTGTCAACGGCGGCGCGGCTGAGTGCGCTCATGGGCTCCCCCTGCGTGCCGCTAATCAATAACATCAGCTGTTCGGGAGGAAAGTCGCGCATCTGCCCCGGCTGAATAATCAGGCCCGGCGGAATATCGAGATAGCCAAGGTCTTGCGCAATCTCAGTGCTTTCCATCATGGAACGGCCCAGCACAACAACCTTGCGCGCATGAGAACGCGCCAGTTCCATGGCAATACGAATGCGATAAATGGACGACGAGAAGCAACTGAAAAAGAGCTTCTTCTTGGTGCGCGAAAAAACTTCGTCGAGGCGCGGAATCACGGCACGCTCGCTGGGCGTATACCCGGGGCGCTCCACGTTGGTGGAGTCCTGTAGCAACACCAGCACGCCGCGCTTGCCGTATTCAGCAAATGTGTGCAGATCGAACGCGTTATCGTCGAGGGGCGCCAGGTCGATCTTGAAATCGCCAGTGTGAATCACGATGCCTACAGGCGTTTCAACGGCCAGCGCAACGCAGTCCACCAGTGAATGAGTCACGCGAATGGGCTCGATCGTGAATGGCCCAATGGTGAACTTCTCTTTGGGCGCGATCTCGATCAGCTCGATCTCGTCAAGCAGTCCGTGCTCTTCAAGCTTGCCTTCAACGTAGGCAAGCGTGAACTCAGTGGCGTACACCGGCACCTTGATCTCGCTCAGAATCCACGGCAATCCACCAATGTGATCTTCGTGGCCATGGGTAAGAACAATCGCGCGCACATGCTGCTTGTTCTCAATCAGGTAAGTGATATCGGGTACCACAATGTCAACGCCAAGCAGCTCCGTCTCAGGAAACATGAGGCCGGCGTCAATTACGATAATGTCGTCTTCCCAGCGCAGCGCAAGGCAGTTCATGCCGAACTCGCCCAGGCCACCCAGGGGAATAATTTTCAGTTTTTTGGTTTGCATCTGTCACCTTTGATGCTAACACTCTATGGCTTTCGTGACTTGTCATGGCCTTGCATACAGTGAGATGGCTGCTGCCCCAACCACGGGCAACCCGGTGACAGGCAACCAATTCACGGTGTGAATTATGTCTTCAATTGACCACTTCGCCGGGCCAGAAGAGGACTATGCTTATCGCGTGGAGCCAAGCTGTCAGGGTTTTTCATGACGCTTGCTTCCACCCGGGCGCAAGAGACGGAGCAAGTGGTTGGCTTCGTGAAGCGCAGTCCATCCTTACGCCGCCTCAGGCAAGTTCCACCCGGAGTAGTCGGATCCTGTCTATGACCTGAAAAGCCAAAGTTCAGAGAGGGTCCCGCCAAACCAAATGGAGGAAACTCATGCAGAATTCGAACGCGATCCAATCCAGCAACCAACCGGCGACGTCCGTCAGCGACGACGTCCTGCATATTCCCGCTGTGAGCAAACTGACCCCGGAGGAAGTAGCCAAAGCAGTGGCCCATCACAACAAGCACAGCAAGGAGAAACCGGACAAGGTTGAGCAGAAATCACCGGAAAGTAAGAAATCGAAATAGACTAGAGTGCTCGAGAACGAATAGGACTACCGGGGCCCGTGGTGCGGCAATGCGCACCCGGGTCCTTGTCGTTCAGCGGAATTCAATCGTACGGATTTGCGGTCACGCGCCTGCTGCCCTGGTCAGCTGTCCAAGATGGTTCAGATCGTGACCAGCCATCGTTTCAACAACCGTTTGAAACGTAACCTGGCCACGCTTCGGATGTGTGCCTGCGCGATTGGCCGCGCCGGGCAAAGCCTTCCTGATAAGTTGCAGGTTCCAGGCGCGCAGCGCAGTGAAAGTCTCAAGCGCACTCGCAGCCGTTAACCCATAGTACGTTGCGGCCCACTTCTCCTGATCGAACGGCTGCAGCAGCGGCGAGTCCTCCGCAAGTATCTGCCGTAGACGCCACCCGTGCGCAATCTCGCAATCGGCAAGATGGCTCACGATCTCGGCAGGGCTCCACTTGCCCAGCGCAAGCGGCGCGGAGTGCTTCTCAGGGCTGATGGCGGCTAGAGCAGACGCAAGCGCGCCGGAAGTCGAAGCAAGTATGGCTTCCACTGATCGTCCGTCAAGATATTTGTCGTAAGGATTTTCCTGGCTCATGCTTTCATCTCCTGAAAACTATTTGAGCGCGCACATCGGTCCCCGGTTTCAAGAATTCTGCTGGGCTGCTAAAGGTATTTCCTGGCCATTCTTTGCCACGTTGGCCAGTTATGTGAGTCTTTCTCGTCCCAGATAAAAATCTGGTGCGGAATCGCTTTTTCTGCAAACACCGTGGCCAAAGTCTGGTTCTGCGCAAGACATTGGTCGTCCCAGCCAGTGGCGAGCACGTAATTGTGATTGCGCTTGAAGCGGTCCAAATACCACGGCTCTGTCAGGTTCGGCAGGTAGTGCGTAGGTAGGTTGAAGTAGCAATCCTGGTCGTAGTAACCGTCCAGAAAACTTGTCAGGTCAAACACGCCGGAGAGCGACAGGAATCCGGTGATTGTGTCGGGATGCCGCAGGGCAATGTTCACGGCATGATACCCGCCCAGGCTGCACCCCATGGCCAACAGCGACGCGTGATCGTTTCTGCCGCGAACCGCGGGCACAACCTCATCCAGTATGTAGCGCTCGTATTGCAGGTGGCGCGCCACGCGGAGCCGCGGAGGAAGCAGCCGGCTGTACCAGCTTTCGGCGTCAACTGAATCCACGCAGAACAATTGCAGATGCCCGGCTTCAATCTTCGGCGCGAGCGCATCCACCATGCCGTTATCTTCAAAATCGTAAAAACGCCCAGCCGACGTGGGAAACGCCAGCACCGGCAGTCCCGCATGGCCGAAGATCAGCATCTCCATCATGCGGCCCAAACGAGCTGACAGCCCTTTGTGATATTCACGATTCACAGCACACGCCCCGGCCATCTCCAGAATTGAAAATGAATTGGAGTACCGCCGATTTGCTGTTAATGTATCAGGCGCGGTTTCAGGTCGCTGTGTAGATTCGGCGAAACGCCGCTCTCGAGGTAAGACAAACATGGCAAAGCGAACACTGCTGGCTTCGTTCCTGATCCTTGTGGTGTGGATACTGGCCGATATGCTGCTGCACAATTACTTCCTGGCGCCGCTCTACCAGCAGAACACCAGCCTTTGGCGGCCGCTGAACCAAATGAACGTGACCCTGGTCTTCGCGGTCCGGTTGGTGCTGCTCGGTACATTTGTAGCCACCTACACGTGGTTCGTGCGTCCGAGAACGCTCGGTACCGGCATCGCATTTGGCGCCCTCACTGGGCTGACCCTTGGCGTAGCCGTCGGTCTCGGCACTTATATTCACTCCCCGATCCCGTTAACCATGGCTTGGGCCTGGTTCTTTGCAGCCATCGCAAAGTCCGTGGTCGCCGGCATGATTGTTGGCCTGCTCCTGCGCCAAAAGCCCCGGAATGCATGAGTTTTGGGCCGCCCGGCACCCGCGGGACAAGCACCGAAACTTGCCCAAATCCGCCATTTCAGCGATACTTAGGTGTTGAGTCTTGCCCTGGCCGGACTAAAAGTCTGGCCATTGCTTTGGGTGCGTGCGCGTGAGAAATCCGCCACCCCGAAGACCCCAACAAAGCTTTGAGATCTGAAAGGAACAGATACGCCGTGGTTATGATTCGTTTGGCGCGCTTCGGCGCCCGCAAGCAGCCCTTCTATCGCATCGTGGTCATTGAAAAGGACCGCGCCCGCAACGGACGTTCCATCGAAGTAGTGGGAACCTACAACCCCCGCACCAACCCGGCTACCGTTGAGCTGAAGCATGAACGGATTGCCTACTGGCGCGGCGTGGGCGCACAGTTTTCCCCGATCGTCGAAAAGCTGGTTTCCAAGGCTCCGGCACCGGTGGCTGCCTAATTATTTCGCTCCCCCTTGAAAATATTGTGTGCAAACCATACCTGTGTGCGCGCAGAATTGCTGACGGCCATAGGGCTGTGCTGCTACCATTCGCGCACAGCTTTACAACGCCATTTCGAAATCGAAGGTCAGGGGCAAGAGCATGACCCAAAATGACATGGTTGAACCAACGTCGGTAGTCGAGCTGGTCAGGGAAATCGCCCAGGCCCTCGTTGACGATCCAGCAGCAGTTGAAGTGCAGTCCGTGGATCGGGACGAAAACACCATTCTCAAACTTCGCGTCGCACCGCAGGATGTAGGCAAGGTGATCGGCAAACAGGGCCGCACCGCGCGCTCGGTTCGCACCATTCTCGGCGCTGTCAGCATGAAGCTGCACCATCGCTATACGCTCGACATCCTCGAAGAGGACGACGAAATCTAAATGGCAGATGCCACGGAATCCGGCACACCCCCTTTGCCGGATGGCGCCTCCATCAGAGCAGGACAGCCAGGTGAAACGCGCAACTGGGTTTGGCTGGCCCGTCTGCGCCGGCCTCAGGGGCGCAAGGGCGAGCTCTACGCAGACATTCTGACCGACTTTCCTGAGAAATTTTCCGAGCGAAAGCAGCTTTGGCTGCTGAGAGAAAATGCCTCTCCGCAGGGGGCCAGTCGTCTGCCCGCGCAATCACCTGCCCTGCCGCGGCAAGTTACGCTCGCCAACCACTGGCTGCACAAGGGCGGCATCGTGATGCATTTCGAAGGCGTAAACTCCATCAGCGAAGCCGAAGCACTTGCCGGACTCATCGTGGCCCTTCCGCAAGAGCAACGCGCCCCGCTCACTGAAGACGAAGCCTACGTCGGCGACCTGATGGGCTGCACGCTGTTTGATGTTGCGCGCGGCCAGTCAATCGCTATCGGCGAAATTGAATCAGTAGACCGCACCGCCGGGCCGGTTCCTCTTTTGGTCGTCCGTGGAACTGAGGGCAAGCTCAGCGGCGCTGAAATCCTTGTCCCCTTTGCGAAAAGCTACCTGCGCAAAATCGACATCGAAGCCAAACGCATTGAGATGGAGTTGCCAGTCGGCCTGGTCGATTTGAACGAAGCGGAAACAGCATAGACCGTAACACCTCGAAATAGACAAAGGCGCCAGCGAATCTCCGCCCTACTGCACGAACGTGACGATGCTCTGCGCCGGCAGCGTATAGGTGAATTGCCCACCCGCCACAGTAACCGCGCTTTGCTGCGCCATTCCACTCGACGAAGTCGTCTGGTAAGGCACAAGTGAGGTCACCGCTCCATTCGCAACGGTAAAGGGCTGGCTCACCGGCGACGTGTTGCTGTTAATCGCCACAATAACGAAATGCGCCGGGCTGCTGTTGGAGTACGACGAAATGTACACGCCGCTCGTCGGGCTGGCCGGTGCCACGTCAGTACGCACATAGCCCGGCTGAATGAAATGCGCAAACTGCGCCAGCGCATATCCAAAATAGTTGAGATTACTATTCGTGTCGATCAGCCCGTCGTTGGTTGTGCCGCTGCCGGGGTTCCAGTCGATCAGCCACCACCACAAATACGCGTTGTACTGCCCCGTCACCAGCGAGGCGTGAATCTCGCTCGCCACCGCAAGCGCGTCCGAAATCGTTGGCTGACTCCCTGAGGGAGTCAGGTAGTGCTCCGTCTCCCAAACCTCTTTGCCTTTGTTCACCGCATTGGCATAATACGAGGGCGATGTTCCATAAAGATGGCCGGCGACAATCGCAACATTATTAACCGCAGTCGCATCGTTCAGAGTCGCATCGGAGAGGCCAGTGATAAAACTTTCTGATTCCGGCATCATCAACCGGGTTGTCATCGGATTCGTTGCGCCGCCAGCCGTTAATGAAGCCACCCATGCGTCCATCGTCGCGCCGTTCCATGAGCAGGATTCGTAATTGACGTTGGCATCGGGCTCGTTCTGTATCGAGATGGCATAGAGCGGCGCGCCGTTCGCGGCGAAGTAGCTGGCGAAGCTCTCGAGATAACTAGCGTACGCGCCATAACTCGAGGTGTTAAGCGTTCCGCCAATGGTGTTGTTATTGCTTTTCATCGACGCCGGCGGCGTCCACGGCGTTGCAATCACAATCGCGTTTGGATTGGCCGTTCGCGCATTGAGCGCATTGGTAAGTTCCTGACCCCAATTGGTTGTAACCCAATTGCTTGATGCGGAGCCGCCGGGATCGATGCGCGCGCGCAGAATACTCAGGCCAATCTGCCCCGCTCCTGTCCCAAACAGCGCATTGATCTTTGTTTGCCCGATTGCGCCCATCCACGCCGTCGATCCACCAAATCCGCGGATGACCTGGTGCTTCGATCCAAAATCAACCGCAGCGTTCGAAGATGTAATTGTGGTCGCCGGTGGAGTCGTTGTACTTGAGGAGCCTGAACTACCACCGCCGCAGCCCGATAGAAGAGCAGAAAACAACAACAGGCAACCAGGAGCGTGCAGCGCGTTCTTCACGTTTAGCTTCATATAAAAAAATGGGTTCGAGTGAAAGCTCGTACCCATTCTATCTTGAGCGTTAGCCGTAATGGACCTATCGGCTCCTCTGCTTACTTCTTGGGTTGGGTGGCAATAATCAACGGAGCAATCTTGTCATAAGTTTTCGCCGGAACAATGTTCTTTGTCTTGAGTTGAGTCTTGTTGGCATAGGGACGCCCGGCAATAATCTTTCCCGAATAAGCATCGCCAATGCCGGGCAATGCCTTCAGCTGGTCTGCCGTCGCGCTGTTGATGTCCACTAACTTCGAAGCCGCGGCAGGTGCTGCTGTTTTTGCAGCCGCCGCCGCCGTGGCTGGCTTTGACTTTGAAGCCGGCTTGGCCTGCAGGGCAGATGCAGGCAGCACGGCAAATAATGTGCCGGCAGCGAGCGCGAGAATGGCAGTTGAAAAGCGTGCGATCTTCATGTCCTTCTCCTTTGCGTTCCTTGGTGCGGTTTTGTCCGCGTGCCGAATTCTAAATTGAGCTCACCATGGCGCTCAAGACTCAATTCAATCCGGCCTTGTTACCGCAGGACACAAATCCAATCATCGCGCAGTACACCTGACAACTGCATTGAATCGCGTCCTGCATGGGATTTGTATGAACGCCGAGTTAACATCGACCTTTCGTGATCAGGCGGAAAATGAATACAACCAGAATGGCGCCGCCTAAAGCCACCAGGATCGTGTAGATCATCCCACCCGATCCTGCAAGGCCGAGATGACGAGCGATAAATCCGCCCACCACTGCACCCACGATGCCAAGAAGCAGATCGACCCAGAAGCCGTAGCCGCCTCCCTTCATGATTTTTCCCGTAGCCCATCCGGCTATGACACCGACTATGATCCACCACAGTAAATGCATGTTTCCCCCTTTGGTTTTTTGAGATTGCAGGTAGAGCCCCGTGGGGGAGGGCTCGCAACACTGCGCAAAGATAGTACTACTGCAACCCGTATTTGAGCAGCTGTTTTTGCGGACGAAAAAGAAACATTTCTCCTGCCGGGCTCTCCAAGCCAGTTCAGCTCATAAGCTGTTAAATTCTCTGTTGGATCAAATTCAAGGCCAGTTCGCACTTGCCATTTGAATCCACGAACGCGTAAATTCCCTAAGTCAATGCACGGTTGAACGACTATCTGTCTCGCGTTGCCCAGGTGATCCTCCTGCCACATAGCGTTGACTCCTGAACACGAGTCTCTCTATCGGCCCCAAAACACTTTGACATCTGAAAGGATCTGCTATGCGAAAAACTCTGATTGGATCGCTACTGCTAGCCGTTGGCATGTTAGCCACCCAGGTTGGCTCAGCCCAGGCTCCCGCGGGTGCACCCGCCGGATCGACCGGCCTCTGCAATGACGGAACGTATTACAGCGGTGCAACCAAAAGCGGCGCATGCCGCGGCCACAAGGGCGTTAAACAGTGGTGGGGAGCGGCGTCGGCCAAGAGCTCGAAGGCAGCAGAATCCAAGCCAACCCCCGCCCCTGCTCCGGCTGCTGCGGCAAAGCCGGCCCCTGCTCCTTCGCCCGCACCAGCCTCCACTCCGAAATCAAGTGCCGTCACACCCGCGCCGGGCGGCGGCGCCGGCAAGGTCTGGGTCAACACCGCCTCAAATGTTTACCACTGCCCCGGAAGCCAGTATTACGGCAAGACCAAGGCGGGAACCTACATGAGTGAGGCCGACGCCAAGGGCAACGGAGCGCACCCCGAGGAAGGCAAACCCTGCAAATAAAAACTGCAAAATGGCAGGCACAAAAACCGGGGAGCGGTCAGCCGCTCCCCGGTTATTTTGTTTCGCAATTTCCAAATCAGAAAACTTGTTGCTGTCAGCGAGAGGCCATGGACCCTGCCGGGGGAATCAGAAGCGTCTCGTCAAATGGCGCGGTAGTCAGGCTCGTTACCGATGCCGTTACGATCTTGTCGCCATTCACTGAAAGCTGCAGTTTGCGCGGGTAATAGCGATACTTGTCGAGCGCCACCCAATTTTAAAACTCTTCCTTGCGCCTCTGGTCTGGAGCGGCCTTCCAGTCATCGCTAAGTATTTCGCTGCCTGTTGCACTCACAATCATCTCGTGCTGCTCATTGGCATCCGCCGCCAACTCGCCCTTGATGCAGAACGCCTTGACGCCATCCTTCTTGCAGCGCTTCTGTTCTTTCACTACCAGTTGATTGCGATGTTGATCTACCTGCGCAAATTCAAGCAGGCTCAGGAACTCGCGAACTCCGAGCGGTGTAATGCCGGCGTTGCGGCTGGTGTAGAGCTTGCTGCCGACTCTGATTTCAGTCTGCCTGAAACCGCCAAGCTCAATCTGCCGCCACCACCGGTCTTTGGCTTCCCACTTCAACTCAAAATGACCGGCTGTAGGTCCCACACCGGTTTTTGCGTCGGCAACAAAATCCATGCCAAGCTGAAAGGGTTCACCCTGTCCACCAAGAAGATCGGCCTGCTTTTGCGCGGCTGTAAGCATCTCCTGTGTTGGGGGTTCCGGAGCGGCAAGCATCGCGTGGCTCGAGGCAGCAATTAGTACAGCTGTGAGGACATAGTGTTTCATGGATAGCAAAAGGCTAGCGCAAAGCAGCTCGGGTTGCTAATAACTTATTTTGGGTTTAAGGGTAGGTAACTTAGGTAATACATATCTTTACTGCCCAGGTACCGCCGCATTCCGCCAAGTTCAGGCAATTTGCGCTGAAACTGCTGGACTTGCCCAGAAGTGCCTCTATCATCAGTGTTATGCGGTTTGAGGTGGTTACCATCTTTCCGGGCTTCTTTGCCGGCTTTTTTGACCATGGCATCGTGCGGCGAGCCCTGGCGGAAGAGCTGGTGGCGGTGGACGTACACGACCTCCGCGCCTTTACTCATGACCGCCATCGCACCGTGGACGATCGCCCTTTCGGTGGCGGCGAAGGCATGGTGCTCAAGCCGGAACCGCTTGCCGAAGCGTTGAGTTCCATGGGAATTGGCCCCAGGGTAGAACGAAAATCAGTCGACCCTGCTGCCAAAGGCACGCGCGTGGTCCTCATGTCGGCCCAGGGACAGCGCTTTACCCAGTCCGTTGCGCGGGAGTTCGCTGGCCTTGAGCGCATCGTCATTGTCTGCGGACGATATGAAGGTGTGGATGAGCGCATCAACCAGATCTACTGCGACATGGAGCTATCCATCGGCGACTACGTCTTGAGCGGCGGCGAACTTGCAGCCTCCGTGGTCATGGACTCAGTCATTCGCCTGATTCCTGGCGTGCTGGGCAACGAGGCATCGGGCGAGTTTGAAAGCTTTGGCGTGGCCGACACCGACATTACAACCGACGTGAACGGCGTACCTCGCTCGCAGCACGGAGCCGGAGGGCTGCTCGACTATCCGCATTACACGCGGCCCGCTGAGTTCGGCGGACTGCGCGCGCCGGATGTGCTGCTCAACGGTGACCACTTGCAGATACGGCGTTGGCGTCGCGAACAGCAATTGCGCAAAACACTTGCCAATCGGCCCGACCTGCTTGAGAAAGCCGCGCTCAGCCGCGAAGACCGCGCTTTGCTTGAGGCCATCCGAAAAGAAGGCAACGCAAACTGATCACATCGGGTCTGACAGACTTGGGCCGTTAGTGATTTACTGGTTCGGGAGCGAAACCATGGAAAAAAATAAAATCCAAGAATCGAGCCGTCGCAATTTTTTGCGGACGGCAACGGTTGCTGCCGCAGCCGGGTTTACGTTGAGTGATGCAAAGCTGTTTGCCGCGCCTGCTCAAGGCCAGGGAACTGCAGCCACGCCGGACTCCTTCAAGCTCTACACCGCCGAACACCTTGCGGAAGAGTGGCAGGCGCTCGACAAGGCTCCGGCCAACAAAACCATTGTGATCAATGCAAACTACTCAATCATCCTGACGGTCGAGAAGGCGAAGTCCGCCAAGGAGTTTGAGTGGCACGAGGGTCGCGATCACGTCATCCAGATCGTCGATGGCACAACAGACTATGAGGTTGGCGGCACGCCGAAGGGCGGTCACAGCACCGGTCCAGGCGAGTGGCTCGCGCCTGAATCAGAAGGCGCAACCAAGATGACGCTCAAAAAGGGCGACATGTTGCTGGTCCCGCGCGGCACACCACACAAACGCAGCACCACCGACAACGTGAGGTTGACTATCATTTCGTCGATTGGCCCTAAGGCTTAAGAGAAAGGCCGCGCGATGAAACGGATTGGTGTGCTCTTCGGTTCGGAAAATAGTTTTCCGAGCGCCCTCGTCGAGCACATCAATGCACGCAATCTCGACGGCATCCGCGCGGAGTTCGTCGTCACCGGCGCTGTGCCTCTCGATGCCGCACAGCGCTATTCCGTCATCATCGACCGCATCTCGCATGAGATTCCCTTCTACCGCTCGTTTCTGAAAAACGCTTCGCTGCACGGGACGATTGTCATCAACAATCCGTTCTGGTGTTCTGCCGACGACAAGTTTCTCAACTACTCGCTAGCGCGCAAAATCGGTGTGCCCGTGCCGCCCACTGTGATTCTGCCGCACAAGAATCTGCCTGAAGGCACCACGGAACGCTCAGTCCGCAACCTCGAGTATCCGCTGGACTGGGAATCAGTTTTTGCCTGCGTCGGCGAACACGGGTTCCTCAAACCGGTGGACGGCGGCGGTTGGCGCGATGTGCACCACGTGAATAACCGCGAAGAATTCTTCAGGGCGTATGACCAGTCCCGCGACCGATGCATGATGTATCAAAAGGCCGTCGACTATACCGACTACTTCCGCTGCTATGTGATCGGCAGGAAGCACGTTCGCGTAATGGCATACGATCCGCACAGTCCGCATGCGGACCGCTACGTAAAGCATCCGCCACGTTACAGCAAAACTTTGCTCTACCGCGTTGAACAAAACGCGCTCAAGCTTTGCCGCGCGCTCGGCTACGACATCAACACGGTGGAGTTCGCCGTAGAGAATGGCGTCACCTACGCAATCGATTTCATGAATCCCGTTCCGGATGCGGACTTAAGCTCGGTGGGCGAGGCCAACTTCAAATGGATCGTGCGCACTACGGCCGATCTGGCGATTGCCAAAGCCCGGCTTGCGCGCCATGCGCCCGCACTGCGATGGGCCGATCTGCTGGGTACCAGCAAACCACGGGCAAAACGAGCAAAAAAATAGGCCGCCGGTAATAGGAGTAAGCCGGCGGCCCGTTTAACGCCTCAAATGGGGCCAACCCAAGGAGGCTCAGTCAACTTAACTAAACTGAACTTTTAGCGTGATGCCCACATCCGACAATTTTTCTGCCGGCATCTGCACCTTCAACGCCGCGTCTTCTTGCTTCCACGTCACGTTGCCCTTGTAGCCAAGCACTTCAACCTTCTGCACCTTGCGCGGCTGCTGAGGACTCGCCAGTCCAAGCGCCTTCACAACCGCTTCATCTTTAGGCCAACCCTGCACAAACGCGTAAAGCGTATTTCCCTTGGTGGTAAAGCGAACGTCTTCCGCGGTAAAGTCGGAGCGCTTGTCTTCATTAAAATTGCCGGCCTTGATGGCCACCTGTGTTGACGGACCTTCACCGTAAATCTTCCATGGACGGCTTGAGTAAATGCCTTCGCTGTTCACTTCCATCCATTTCGTGATGCCGTTCAACGTCTCCATCTCTTCAAGGTCCAGCTCGCCGGAGTTTGGCAGCGGGAAGTTGAGCAGCAGGTTGCCGTTCTTGCTCACAATGTCCGTCAACAGATCGATGACCTTCTTCGCAGTCTTGTACCGTTGCCCGCGTTTGTAGTGCCACTGTCCAATGCAAGTGTCGGTCTGCCATGGATTGGCCGATATCGTATCGGAGACGCCGCGTTCATGGTCGAGCAGACAGGTGCCAGTTGCGCAATCAGACGCTTCTTTGCTGGTGTATATGGCTTCAGTTTCTCCGCCATGCTTTTGCGCGCTCACGTTGTAAAGATGCGCCACCATCTTCAGGCCATACTCTTCGAATGGCAAGTGCCCGTCAGTGTAAAGCAGGTCCGGCTGATACTTGTCGATCAGGTCGGTCATGCGATCCAGATAATGCTTGCGCCACGACTCGGGAATGCCGTCGTCGTTCCAATCCAGCTTTGCGGCAAACTTGGCGCATTCTGCATCGTGATAAAGATCGGCGAATTCAGGATTGATGCCGTCGTACGGAACACCTGCAAGAGTGCCCGTCTTGTCGGCGCTGTGGCTCACGCTGAACCACTTGTAACTGATCCACAGGTGCTCGCTTACACCAAAGCGCAGGCCGTTTTTGCGTGCCGCCGCGGCCCACATGCCCACCACATCTTTCTTCGGCCCCATTTTCACGGCGTTCCAGCGCGTGTATTTTGAGTCCCACAGATCGAAGTTGTCGTGATGCACGCCCATCGAAAAGAAATATTTTGCGCCGGCCTTCTTGTAGAGGCCCATCAGGTGCTCGGGATCCCATTTGTCGGCCTTCCAAACGTTCATCAAATCCTTGTAGCCGACTTTCGAAGGATGCCCGTATGTCTGCACGTGATAGTCGTACTGCGGCTGGCCCTGCACGTACATGTTGCGCGCATACCAGTCACCGTCTTCAATTGCCGACTGCGGACCCCAGTGCGACCAGATGCCGAATTTTGCATCACGGAACCATTCAGGTACGCGATAGGACTGGAGCGCCTCCCTGGTTCCGACATAAGTCTTCGCCTGTGCTTTTGCGATACGCGAAAAAGCTGCGGCAGAGCAAACACCGCCAATTGATTTCAAAACATCGCGCCGATTAAGTCTCATTTGCCGAACCTCTCTTCGTGATGGGAAGTGCTGTGTTGATTCTTCCCTGCTTGAACCAGGGTTGAGTCGTCTAGTCGGAGGCGGCAGCAAGCGCCTTGCGAAGCCGCTGCTCCGCTTCGGCGTTCCAGTAGCCGCAATCCAGTTCGAAGAAAACACTCGTGTACGGAATGCTCATATCAGTCTTGATGAGCAGGATGCGAAAGAGCTGAGCCGATTGATCGAGCTTGTGAATGATCTGCTCATGCGGCAGATAGTTGACATTTTCGCCCTTGAAAATTGCTTCAAGGCCGCGGCAATAACTCAGAACTCCCGGAGCGTCTGACTCCGCAACATAGGCCAGTTCCTTATCCGCATACACGTTTGCGCGGATGTGCCTGCACTGCCCAACAGCCGCAAGTACATGCTCGAGAACCGCCATCTGATCGCCACCGGCAACAATGGTTTCAATGCCGGGATTGGATTGCGCGGGGTACGCCGAATCCGCAACGACAATCCAATTGCGATGGCCGTAGAGCGGAAGCACGGCATCGATTCTTTCCTTCCACGCGGGCAGGACTGGTTGCGGGCTATCGAGCATTCTGCATTCCTTCTATTTCAATTCTTCGTCCTGGCAAACTGCTACTTTGCCGCACTTGCCTGAGGCCATCAGAGAATAAGCATCGGCCGCGCCGTCAAGCGTAAAACGGTGTGTGATGATGTCGGCAGGATGCAGGTTCCAGCGCACCAGGCGCTCCACCAGTTCCTCCATCAGCCAGATCGACGTAACCCATGAGCCGTAGATCGTCTTCTGGTCGTGAATGATGTCGGGTGAAGGATTGAACTCAACCGTTCCACCTTCACCGAGGAAAACGATCTTTCCCCATTTGCGCGTCGCGCGAATAGCGGTTGCGCGCGCAGCGTGGTGCGCAGAGCAATCCACAGCGCGCTCCACTCCGTTACCCGCGGTAAGATCTTTTACCTGCGCAACATTGTCCGGCCCTGATGTGAGCACGTGATCGCAAAGCCCGAGGTCCATGGCAATCTTCATGCGCTCGGGAACCACGTCAATGCCGATAATCTTCCTTGCGCCGAGCTTGCGGCACAGCGCCCCGGTGGCCAGGCCCACCGGGCCAAGGCCGGTGATCAGCACATCGTGATCGCCGCTGATGCCGATCTTCTCAAGCCCTTCATACACGGTGCCAAAGCCGCAGGCTACTTGCGCACCATCGGCAAACGAGAGCTCGTCCGGCAGCGCAACCAGGTCCTTCTCTTCGGCAATCATGTACTCGGCCATGCCGCCGTCGCGCTGCCATCCGTAAGCGCGGCGATACTGCGCGCTGGTGCAGGAAATCATGTAGCCGCGCCGGCAATCGTTGCACACACCGCATCCGGATATGTGGTAAACAATCACCCGGTCGCCGGACTTGAAGCGACGGCAACCCGGCCCCGCCTCAACAATCTGTCCGCAAGGCTCATGGCCGGCGATTACGTCCTGGTACCCTTCAGGCCCCTTGCCAAGATGCTCGTGATAAATGCAGCGAATATCGGAACCGCAGATGGTGGATGCTTTCATGCGCAGCAGCACTTCTCCATGCCCCGGCGTCGGCACCGGCACAGTGCGCATTACCACAGTGGAATTCCCAGGCAGGTATGCCGCGGTCATCGTGTCGTTCATCAGTTCTTCTCCAGCTATCGGTGCAAAGCTAAACTCGGTTTTTAGTTTTCTCACGGTAAAGCAGGACGGGGTTTGCCCACGCAACATGCAGCTAGCAGCTAAGCGCTAATAGCTGAAGGCTGTCTCTACGGCGGCGTGATTTCGCCATCCACGTCCCACAACGCCTCCCAGGTTTGGCCTTCCTTCCATAGAAAAACCTGGCCCTTAATCAAGCGGCAGTTGCGGTCAAGGCCAGCGATGGCGGTCATCTCGTCGCCCGTTAGCGGGTCTTTGGTTACGCATTCAAGATTGTCTCGGTAGTGGTTGATGGAGAACGGAATGGGAACTTGTCCGCGCTGAACGGCCCACTTGATGCAAACAGCCGCCGGGCTTACGCCGTGGCGTTTGGCGATATCAAGAATCACTGGGTCCTGCGTTGGCGAGGTATCTTCAGGCGTGCGGTCGCGCTCCGGTCTGCCTGGTGATCCAATCGGGCAATAGCCGATAGGAACAATGGCGTTGTCCACGACATATTTAAAAAGTTCCGGCTGCTGGAAGTGCGGGTGCAGTTCCATCTCGTTGGCGGCCGGCTTAATGCGGGCGTCGCGCAGAACCAGCTTCAGCTTGGGCACCGTCATGTTCGACGTGCCGATGTGGCGCACCAGGCCCATATCCACCAGTTGCTCCATCTTGCGCCAGGTCTTCATGTAGTTCTCGTGGATGTAAGGCTTGGCATCGGGACTGCGGGAGGAGACGTCGCAATTCGGCGGATGAAAATTAGGAAACGGCCAGTGAACGAGATACAAATCCAGGTAACGCAGGCGAAGGTCCTTGATCGATTGGCGGCAGGACTCGATCACGTCGTCGCCGTTGTGCTTGTTGTTCCACACTTTTGAAGTAATCCAAAGATCTTCGCGCCTGATGCCGCTGTTCTGAATTACCTGCAGCGACACGCCGACCTGAGCTTCGTTACCGTAGACTGAAGCACAGTCAAAATGACGGTAACCTGCGACCGCGGCGCCAAGAACAGCCTGGGCCACCTGGTCCGCGGTTACGTGATCGGAGCCGAAAGTGCCCAGCCCGACGGCAGGCATGGCGGCGCCCGTGTAGAGCTTTCTTTGCGGGACAGAGGCTGGGTCTACAGGGACCGCCTGGGTAGAATCCGGCGCACTCATTCTATGCTTGCTCCAAGCTTTCAGTTATCGATAACTACGATCCAGTGAAGCATACGCGCCAGTTCCGGCCAATGTCAACGTTCCAATTTTCCACAACGGACAAGTAACCGATTTAGAATTCAAGGGATACTAGGTCACTGATTTAGCCCCCAATACAGGGCCGATCGGAAAAAATGAGCGGCGATAACGCAGAGACGAAATCGTGGAGTGGCAAAGCAAAGCGCGCACGGGCTCGCAGCGGGCCCGTGCGCATGAAGGACATCGCCATGGACATGGGTTTGTCGACCGTGACCATCTCGAAGGTGCTCCGTGGCCACTCCGACATTAGCGACGAGACACGCAAGCGCGTATTGAAGCGCATGGAGGAGCTGAACTACCAGCCGAACCTGGCGGCGCGGGCGCTGATTACCGGGCGAACCTGGACCATTGGGCTGGTGGTGCCTGACCTGCTGCACCCCTTCTTTGCGCAGGTAGCCAAGGCCGTTTCAAACGCCATTCGCGGACAGGGATACAGCCTGATCATCACTTCTTCTGAAGAAGATCCCGAACTGGAGCGCCAGGAGATCGAGCAGCTTTTGGCTCGCCGCGTAGACGTTATGCTGATCGCCTCGGCACAGTGGACTGTGGAAAGTTTCCGCCACATCGAAGAGCGAAAAATTCCATACATTCTGATTGATCGCCGTTTTACGGGCCTGGCTGCAAACTTTGTCGGTGTTGACGACGAAGAAGTTGGAATGCTGGCAACCAGCCACCTCATCGAGCAAGGATGCAAGAGGATCGCTCACATTCGCGGTCCTGAAACCAGTACGGCGATTGGCCGTCTTGAGGGCTACAGGCGAGCGCTGTCTGCACGGCAAAAAGAGTTTGAGCCACAGTACGTGGTGTCAATCGGCAGCTCCGGCGATGACCGCGGCGAACCGGGCGGCTACGAGGCAGCCAGAAAACTGCTGGCCGTCTCGCCCCGGCCCGACGGAATCTTCTGCTTCAACGACCCCATCGCGCTGGGCGCCATGCGCGCCATCATTGACGCCGGGCTGCGCATTCCAGAGGACGTGGCCGTAGTTGGATGCGGCAATCTGTCCTATTCGGATTTTCTGCGCGTTCCGCTCACCTCTGTTGACCAGAACAGCTCAGAAATTGGCAAGCTGTCCGCGGAGCTTGCATTGGCCCTTGTTGCCTCCAAGACCGCGCTGCGGCCAAAGGTGGAGCTCACCCCGCCGAAGCTCGTAGTGCGCGCTTCTTCAATGCGCAAATAAAAATCGGAACCAATGAACGTCGAATATTGATGCGGGAATTGCGCGGCCCTTATTCGCCGACGCGCACCAGCAGGCAAGTAATGTTGTCGCTGCCGCCGGCCTGGTTGGCCGCAATCACCAGCTCGCCGCACATCCCCTCGAGCGTTCGGTCTCTTGAGAGTATTTGCTCAATGCTGCCGTCAGTCAGCTCGCGCGTCAGCCCGTCGGAACAGAGCAGAAACAGATCGCCGGGGTCCGCCTCAAGATCGAAGATGTCGGGTGTAACGCGGCTTTGCGTCCCCAGAGCGCGGGTAATCACGTTTCTCATTGGAGATCGCGCCGCCTCCGCCATGCTCATGCGGCCAAGGCGAACCTGCTCATCCACCAGCGAGTGATCCAGTGTAATCTGCTCCAGATTTCCGCCACGCAACCGGTAACATCGGCTGTCGCCAACGTTCAAAACCTGAATGCGGCGCTCTTCCGCCACCAGCGCAACGAGCGTGGTGCCCATGCCATTTAATTTTGTGTTGGCTTGCGCGCGAGAGTAGATCACTTGATTGGCGTCGCTGATGGCCTGTTCCAGGAGCGACGAAAGCGGTACGTCCGGCGCCCGGTCGGTCAGCACTCGCATCACTTCGTCCACAGCCAGGGAACTGGCTACTTCACCGGCGGCTGCACCACCCATTCCATCGCAAACCAGGTACACGCCGTGCTCAATGGAATAGCCGAATGCATCTTCGTTGGTGGAGCGCTTGCGGCCCCGATCGGAAACCGCCGCAGCCGAATAGTGAACAAAGGCCGTGGCCAATAATCCTCTCCCCAAGGCACAGTTTACACGGGTGCTGGAGTGCGCGAGCCGTCCAGCCGCGGTTTCAGCGCGAAGGCTGTTGATTGAGCGGATTCGGAATGGGCGGCGGCGCCGGCAGATCAAAAACCTGAACCGCGCCTGCATTGATTACAGCCACCCGGCGTCCCGTAGGCGAAATTGCGGCGTTCCCGCCGATATCCAGTATCGGACTTGCCGGCGACTCAAACACGACCTCGCCCGTCGCCGTGTTCAGCACTTGCACCACCTGTCCCTTGATATCGTCGGTGCCGAGCGGAGAGTACGGACCCACTGCATGGGTCACAGCCAGCGTCTCCTGCACCATGCGCAACCCATCCACTGAGTGGAACTGGACAGGCCAGACCGCCGTGACTGGATTCAGATCGTCCCACAGTATGTGTCCGTCGGTAGTAATGGCCACCAGCCTGATGGCGCCGGATGGGTCGCAGCCGGTGGCCAGCACCACCTTTTCACTGATGAAGTCGTTATTGGGCGCGCAACTGGAATTCACGTTGCCCAGAGTGTGACTGCCGCCCGTAAAAAAGTTCAGGTTGAGCACCCACTCGTCATCGCGCCCACGCAGGTTCTCAATGTAGCCCTCAGAGTTAATGGGCAATTGGACCATTGTGCGGGTGCGGCTCACCAGCATCACCTTGCCGCTTTCCCGGCGAAGAATCCGTACAACAAAGTCGGGAGGAGGAGGGTCGGGTTGCTGTTCGTCCGTTGTAATGGTGGCCGAGGCACTTGCAGGACTGCCAACGTAGCCGGGCTTGGACGGCGCCTCCGCCGGTTCCAACGAGTTGGACACAATGTACTGCTGGCTTGGATCGAGTCCAATGCGGAGCAGCTGTCCTGGAAACCGCAGCAACGGCTTCATTTCAAGATGCTCGTCGCCCACATTCAGGTTCGCTTTGTCGCGAAGCAGAAAATGCCCGTCGTTCAGCATCCACAAGTAGCGCGTGCGGTCATGCACTGTCCAAAGCGCCTCCGCCTCAACCACTCCGGTGGCAATGTTCAAAACCAGCGCGCGAATCTGCCGCACATCGGGTTCAGCCTCCTCGCCGGGCTTCAAACTGCGGTGAATAAGCCCCGGTACGCGAAACGTGAACAGCAGGCGGGACTCCCCAATAAAATTCAGCGACGCCATCGCGTTCCGCTCGCCCAGGTAAAGCGGCCCCGGCGCCGAAAACCCCAACGGACCTACGGGGATGGAGTAAACCGGCGGCTTGGATGGAGCATTGGGATACCCCGCAGGCAACTGCCGCTCCTTGATTGAACGATCAGCGAACGCGCGGTCAGGTTCAGCCGCACCACCAAACGCGAACGCCGAACAAGCGGCGGAGAGAAAGAGCGCGGCGGTCGCCAACCAGCAGCCTGCAATCGTAATTAGACGAGCCCCGATCTCGCGCTTTTCCATCGTTAAACATTCTCGCCGATAGACCCGGTTTCTAGCAGTGACAGCTGAGCGGCGGCAGCACTCAAACTTCCAGATCGCAACTCTATAAAGTTGTCATCCCGGCCGAAGTGGAGGGATCCGCGATTGCCTTTGGCGATCTTCGCGCCCTCGGAATGTGCCGGATCCCCCAGGTTCCGCGTGAATGGCCAACTCTCTCACGTAAGAAGGAGTTAAAGAGTCAAACGACACCGCGTTCGCCTTTCGCAAAGTTTCACTATATAAAGGCTCCAGAACACAAATATCGATTTGCTATCCCTTCGACCTGAGGAGCGCATGATGAAGACACCTGCTTTATTCGATTTGACCGGACGATTGGCTGTCGTGACGGGTGGTAATGGCGGAATTGGCCGCGGGATCGCGCTCGGATTGGCTGAAGCCGGGGCCGCCGTTGCCGTGTTTGGACGAAATGAGGAGAAGAACCGCCGGGTTCTCTCCGAATTGAAAGCAATCGGCGTACCTTCAATGGCGCTTGCCGTTGATGTGACGAATCGCTCTGCACTGGAACCTGCGGTTGACAAGGTCGAGAGAGAACTCGGTGGCTTGGATATTCTGGTAAACAACGCAGGCAACGTTTCCCTGAGCGGCGGCGTGCTTAACGAGAAACCTGAAGACTGGGATTGCGTAATCGAGACACAGCTCAACGCCGTTTTCCTGCTTTCCAAGCTCGCTGCCAGGTCAATGTTGAGCAGGAAGCACGGGAAGATCATCAACATCGCAAGCATGTACTCGTTCTTTGGATCGGGACTCATTCCCTCGTACAGCGCAGCCAAGGGAGCGATCGTCCAACTTACCAAATCGATGGCAATCGAGCTCGCCCCGCACAACATTCAAGTCAACGCCATCGCCCCAGGGTGGATTGAAACAGACATGACAGCGCCCGCAAAGACCATGCCATTGAACGACGAAATTCTCGCACGCACGCCTGCTGGCAGATGGGGACAACCTGAGGAAATTGCCGGAACTGCTGTGTACCTGGCATCGCATGCCTCCGACTTCGTTACCGGCGATACGATTCGAGTCGATGGGGGTTTTGCGATCCGGTAGCATTCCGGGCATAACTCTCGTGCCACAGTGATACCCAACTCGCGCCCATATGCGAAAGTTAAAGAGGCATGGAAGTCGGGTCCACAAGCAGCGCAGATACCATTCAACCAGTTTTCAAGGCTGAAGGAAGAACCAGGTGGCTGGGTTACGGAGCCTGCGCGCTGGCTGGCTGCCTGTGGGGCACGGGCTTTTATTTCGGCAGGCTCGCACTCGACGAAATGGCCGTCGAATGGATGGTGCTCTACCGTTTCCTGTTCGCCGCGCTCGGCATGTTACCCGTCATGCTATTGCACCACGGCGGCCGCCTGCGGCTCAGCGCTTCTGAATTGCGCGTACTCCTGCTCTGTTCTGTTCTTGGTGTGCCGCTGCAATTCCTGCTGCAATTCCACGGTCTGGCCCGCACCACCGTCAGCCACGCATCGCTGATGGTGGGCGCAATGCCGGTTCTGCTGGCCGCAGCAGCCGCAATGTTTGCCAGGGAGCGGCTAAACTGGCTTGGCTGGACTGCTCTGTGCGGCTCTACTGTCGGCGCCGCGCTCGTTACGCTTGGCGGCAACCGCACCGCAAGCGGCAAAGAAATTCCGAGCATGACCGGAGACATGATGGTCATCGTCTCCCTGGTCATTGCGCTGGCGTGGATTCTGCTCAGCAAAAAACTGATGGAGACGCACAGTCCCCCGGTCGTGACTGCCTATACGATCCTCGCCGGATCGGGAATGCTCGTCGTGTGGGTAGTCGGCCAATGGCTGGCTTACCCGCTCACCCACGCAAACATGACGCCGCCGCCGTTTGCGCATGTCAGCATGACCGCGTGGGCGGCACTGGCTGCCAGCGGCCTGCTGTGTACTGCTACCACCACGCTCTTGTGGAACTGGGGCATTCACCACGTCCCGGCGTCGCGCGCGGGGGTCTTTCTAAATATTGAACCGGTCGTGGGATCGGTGCTCGGCGTTCAGTTGCTCGGCGAGCATCTGGGCCCGTTTGCATGGTTCGGTGGCGCACTCATCCTGGGTGCAGCCGTTACGCTCACTCTGCACCAGCATGAGCCAGACCCGGCCATCATCCTCGAATAGCAGAATCGAAGAACTTGTCCTGCTGTGCCAAAGCTGCGTCGCTCTGACGCATTAATGGACATCTACTCATGTCTCCTGGCAGATTTCCGATAACTCAGGAAAACGCCAAAGGAGAAATGAATGTCGCTTTTAGCCTGGAGCAGCAAATACTCGGTCGGAGTGGAAGAGATGGATCGCCAGCACCGGGTGCTAATCAGTATGCTGAACGATCTGCACGAAGCCATGCTGCATGGAAAAGCGCAAGGCATGACCGGCCCGTTGTTGCAGAAGCTGGTCGACTACACTCGCAAGCATTTCTCCTCAGAGGAAGCCATGCTCGCCGCCGCAGGTTACACCGGCCTGGCCATGCACCGGATGAAACATCGAGACCTCATCAAACAAGTTGAAGAGTATGTGGCTCGCCACAAACGTGGCGATGTGGCGGTGAACGTTCAACTCATGAATTTCCTGCGCGACTGGCTGATCACGCACATTCAGCAGACGGATTGCGAGTATGGCCCGTGTGTCAACAAACACCTCAGCTCCAGGACCCAGGGCGCAGCTTGATCCGCGGCTCAAATGCGATACAGAAAGGATGGGAGCGCATTGGCTTTCATTGAGTGGAGTGAAGGGCTTCAGATAGGCGTCGACGCCATGGACACCGAGCACCGCGCGTTGGTCGATGCCATCAACCAGTTGGAGGCATCTCTCCATGCCGCCGAGGAGAGAAGCCGCACCATTCAGCTGGTGGCCCGGGTTGCAAGGGAGTCTCTGGCGCACTTTGCCTCAGAAGAAGCTGCCATGGCCAATGCAAGATATCCGGGAGCGGCTCTGCATGCTCTAAAACACCAGCACATGGCGGCACAGATCTTGTCATTTCTGACGCGGTACAGCCGCGACACCTCCGCCTTGAACGGGCACATGCTGAAATTTCTGGGCGACTCTCTCGCACACCACATCCGAAACGAAGATGCAATTTTTGGTCGCTGGGCGCAGGAACGCGCAAAGCGGTAGCGGCGCTCAACCTGCCGAAATTTCAAACGACATTTGCGACGATGCCCATAGCGGCGGGGCGGGCTTTGGCTCAGATGCCAGTTCATATACAAGCCGCTCCAGCACCAGCCGCTTGTCGGGCGGCGATGACCGCAGCTCAAG
>Ga0075522_10000293_pt1 | contig 35110 bp, 27 predicted proteins | sample NGEPerA_FD_74796 | JGI IMG/M metagenome (GOLD analysis project Ga0075522, IMG submission 74796) | Arctic peat soil microbial communities from the Barrow Environmental Observatory site, Barrow, Alaska, USA - NGEE PermafrostL2-A | ecosystem: Environmental > Terrestrial > Soil > Wetlands > Peat ... | reverse complement strand
CAAGCGCGACACCGGCGCCTCGCTCACCAGCTATCTCGACGAAGGATTTTTGCCCGAAGCCGTCATCAATTATCTCTGCCTGCTCGGCTGGTCGCCCAAGGACAATCGCGAAAAACTGTCGCGCGCCGAAGTCATCGAACGCTTCGACCTGCCGCAGATTCTCCGGCACAACGCGCGGTTCGACTACGAAAAACTCCTGTGGCTGCAAGGCGAATACGCGCGCGAACTGGCCGACGCCCGCTTTTACGAACTCGCCGTCCACGCCTTTGCAAAAGCCGGGATGGACACAAATAAATTTCCGCTCGCCTACGTCAAAGCCGCGCTCGACACCTGCAAAGGCAAATTCAAATTATTTAACGAACTGCCCGCCTACGCCGGATTTTATTTCCAAGACAGCCTCCAATATAATCCCGACGACGCGAAAAAAGTTTTCATCCCCGAAAACAAACCGCGCCTCGAAAAACTCCGCGACGCCTTTGCCGCGCTGAACACCTTCGACGCCGCGACGCTGGAAACCGCGTTGAAAGAAACCGCCAAACAACTCGACGTGAAAGCCGGCGTGCTCATCCACCCCACGCGCCTCGCCGCCACCGGCAATCCCCACGGCCCGAGCCTGTATCATCTGCTCGAAGTTTTAGGCAAAGAAAAATCGCTTGCAAGAGTTGAGCGTGCGCTCAATTCTTTTTAGCCACAGATGAAACACGGATTGAACACAGATTTCTGAAACCATTTTGGGAATATGAGCGAACCAACCGATTACGTCACTTGTCGCTGTCAGCATTGCGACACCGGAATTGAATTTGACGCTACCGAACTCGTTGAAGAAAATAGCATCATTCCATGTCCGCATTGCGGAGTTGAAACAAAACTTTTCATCCCTCAAACAGCAACCTCACAACCATCTGCTGCACCCACGTTGGCAGATAGTGAGCTTGAAGCTTTTGTTGACACGTTCACTATTGAAAAAGATTTTCTCAAGGCGCGAGATATTTATGACGCCCAAACGAAGGAAAAATTGTTTGCGATTTGGCTAAAGCGCCATCCACGCCCAACTGACGCAGAGCTTACTGCGTTGATGGAGGGATTGACGTCCGATGAACGCAGTCAAGTTTTCAATATCGAAGGTTGGGACGAAACAATGGATTTTTTGAAAAGCTTGCAAAAGAAGAAAGCAGGCAGGATGAAAATTGTGTCAATCAACAACGAGTTGGAGCTTGCCAATGACAATATAATTATTCGCAGGCACGGTGTGGCACATGCAATGGCTGCTGGACTTACTGGCGAACGAATGATTCCGATTTCGACGCTAACTGCCATTCAATTAAAACTCGGCGCGTGGTGGTCGCCCGGCTTCATTTTGTTTTCATATGCTGGCAGCAAACCGTTCATGGGAGGCATCATCGAAGCCACTCAAGACCCCGACGCATTTATTTTTCAAAAAGAACTGAATGATGAAGTCTCGATATTCAAAGCGAAGGTCGAAAAGATTCTGCGGGATTCAAAACAAGTCACTCCTACTTCAAATTCTCCACCAGCTTTGACGGATGAAATTCGCAAGCTGGCAGAACTTAAACAGCAAGGAATTTTGTCGCAGGAAGAATTTGATGCAGCAAAGAGAAAGCTGCTACTTTGATTTATGGATTGGTTGTCCTCATTTCTAAAGCTGGAATACAAGCACGTTTGGCTTTGCATTTCAGGTTTCTTGGGAACGGTTGCGGCAGGATTTTTGGTGATTTTTCAATTCAAGCCGGAATTAGTCGAGCAGTATGACGTCTTCAAACTTCTCATTCTTTCACTCGGATTGACGTTGCCTGTATTGTTTTTCAACACCGTGCCAATTTCTTTTTTCTACAATGAACTTCCTGATGATTATGAAAATGAAACGGCGAAAAATGTTGATATAACCAGAGGCGCACTTCTGCTGAATGCAATGGTGTTTTATTTTGCATTGCTCATTTGTCACTTCGCATCGCTTAAATTCAAATGGTTTTTAGTAATTATTACTGGCTTGGAATTCTTGCTGTTGATTTGTTCAATGGCTGTGTGGGTAATTTTGAAAAACGCGAAGAAATAATTTCTTTATCCGTGTTTCATCCGTGTTCAATCCGTGGCTAAAAAAACCATCGCCCCCAACGCGTCCAACGCGCGCCGCCCTTGCCAAAACCCTTCGCGCCGCCCGATTGCCGCGTAGGAGTCGAGGTGACGAGGCACATTTTTAAGAATTAGAGACTCCTTACGTCGTCCTACGATTAAACTGTCTCTTTTTGACCACCTGTAACCATCAAAAATGCCCACAAACCGGCTGTTTCTCCGCACGAATCGAATAATGGCCGCACGGATTGATTTTTGCCCGCACGGACGGGAAGTTGCCTCGCACGGAACGGCCAATCGCCCGCACAGATCGAATTAGCGCCGCACGGACGGGAAAATGGCCGCACGAAACGAATTATTCCCGCACGGAAAGCAAGATTGTCTGCACAGACCGGTTTCGAGGCTGCGGGAAGCGATTTTTGCCCGCACGAAACGGTTTGAAGGCTGCACGGCCTGTTCCATGTTTCATCCGTGTTCAATCCGTGACTAAAAAAACCATCGCTCCCAACGCGTCCAACGCGCGCCGCCCTTGCCAAACCCCTTCGCGCCGCCACCTTTTCTCGGAGCGCGAGTTGTCCCAACTCGCAGCACTTCGCCAAACACAACAACATGATACTTCTTCGGGAGCGTCTTTGGCTGGTCACCTGCTGCGGATTGGGACAATTCGCGCTCCGTCCCGCGCCGCCGCCCCTCGCCCGTTCGCGTAGCGGCGTCTCGGCAGAGCGCCGCATTTTTTCCATTTTCAGATGACGGCTTTCTGCCGAAAGCCGCTACGCACGTTTTAATCCGTAAAAATCATTTTACCGCGCGCCCGCTCTGGGCTAATTTGACCGCGAAATGAGCACCGTTGCCGAAATTGAAGCCGCCATCAAGACGCTGCCGCCCGCCGAACGCGAGCGTCTTGCGGATGATTTGCCGTCTATTTTGCCTGAATTAAATGGCGACTTGAAATGGCAGCGGATTATCCACGACGCCCGCACACGTCCGGCACTCTCCGCTTTGGGCGATGAAATTGCAGCGCAGTTTGGGAAAAATCCCGGCTCATTTTCCGAATTGCGCGACGCCGACTTCGACAAGCAAAAGTGAAATCCTTCGGCACGGAAAAGTTTTGGAAGGCTTACCGTGCGCTGCCTCCGGTTGTCAAGGACGCCGCGCGTGCCGCACATCAAAAGTTCGTCGAAAATCCGTCGCATCCATCGCTGCAATTGGAACGGCTGCGTTCCGATCCGCGATTTTGGTCGGTGCGGGTCACGCGCGATTACCGCGCCGTCGCCCAAAGATTTGAAGGTGATAATTGGGTTTGGATTTGGATTGGCAACCATAAAGATTTTGACCGGCAATTCCCGGCATGAAGACAATTCGTGTCAATTCGTGAAATTCCTGTCGAAAAAATTCGTGTTTCATCCGTGTTCAATCCGCCGTGCTCGCGCCCGTCGCGGCAGGTCCGCCTTCGCTGCGCTTCGGCGCGACAAGCGCGGGCCGCCTTTGCCAAAACCCTTCGCGCCGTCGCCCCTCGCCCGGTCGCGCAGCGACCAACGGAAATCGGATAACTGTTCCGGCGGCAATCACGGACAAAAAAATGCTGGTCACATTCACCAGCAACGTTGAAAATCCGCAGATCAACGGAATTGAAATTATTCCACAACCCTGAACATAGAAAATTTAAGTGAGAAATACATCGGGCAAAACGAAATCGCCGGCCTATAAACGCTCCGGCCTTCCCGCCGAAAAACGGGTTCGCGATTTGCTCGCGCGCATGACGCTCGAGGAAAAAGCCGCGCAGATGATGTGCATCTGGCAGGAAAAAACCACGAAGCTGCTCGACGCCAGCAGCAATTTCGATTTTCAAAAGGCGAAGGCCGCGTTCAAGAAAGGCCTCGGCATCGGACAGGTCGGCAGGCCGAGTGACGCGGGCAGCACGCCGAGCGACGCGGGCATTGGAAAAAACGCGCGCGAAACGGCGGAGCTGGCCAACGAGATCCAGAAATTTTTCATCGAGAATTCGCGGCTCGGAATTCCGGTGATTTTTCACGAGGAATGTCTGCACGGCCACGCGGCAATTGGTGCAACAAGTTTTCCGCAGCCCATCGGACTTGGCGCGACTTTCAATCCTGATCTGGTCGAAAAACTTTTCACGATGACCGCCGAGGAAGCGCGTGTTCGCGGCGCACATCAGGCGCTCACGCCGGTCGTGGACGTCGCGCGCGATCCGCGCTGGGGACGTGTCGAGGAAACATACGGTGAAGATCCGTTTTTGAACGCACAACTTGGCTGCGCCGCCGTGCGCGGATTTCAGGGTGACGCGACTTTCAAAGACAAAAAGCGCGTCATCGCGACGTTGAAACATTTTGCGGCGCACGGACAGCCGGAATCGGGAATGAACTGTGCGCCGGTGAATGTTTCAGAGCGAGTTTTGCGCGAAACTTTTCTTTTCACGTTCAAGGAGGCGATCCAAAAAGCCGGCTGCATCAGCATCATGGCGAGCTACAACGAAATTGATGGCGTGCCGTCGCACGCGAGTAAATGGTTGTTGCGCGACGTGCTGCGCAAGGAATGGGGTTTCAAGGGATTTGTCGTCTCGGATTATTATTCGATCTGGGAATTGAATTATCGCCCCGACACGCACGGCCATTTCGTTGCAAAAGATAAAAAAGAAGCGTGTGAATTATCGGTGAAAGCGGGTGTCAACATCGAGTTTCCAGAACCGGATTGTTATTTGCACCTCGTCGAACTCGTCCGTAAAAAGGTTCTCAAGGAATCGCAATTGGACGAACTCGTCGCGCCGATGCTGTTTTGGAAATTCAAGATGGGTTTGTTCGACAATCCTTACGTTGATCCAAATGAAGCTGCGCGAGTTGTCGGTTCTGACAAAAATCGCAAAATCGCCTTGGAAGGCGCGCGCGAAGTCATCACGCTGTTGAAAAATGAAAATAATCTTGCGCCATTGGATCTGAAAAAAATCAAATCCATCGCCGTCATTGGGCCGAATGCGAACCGCAGTCTGCTCGGCGGTTATTCCGGCGTGCCGAAACACAACGTCACGGTGCTCGACGGCATCAAGGCCAAAGTCGGCGGTCGCGCGAAAGTTCTTTTCAGCGAGGGCTGCAAAATCACGCAGCCGGGCACTTGGAATCAGGATGAAATTTTGCCAAGTAATCCTGAAGAAGATCGCAAACAAATCGCCGAAGCTGTCGAAGTCGCAAAACAGACCGATGTGATCGTGCTGGCGATTGGCGGCAACGAGCAGACTTCGCGCGAGGCGTGGAATCTGAAGCACATGGGTGACCGCACGAATCTGGATTTGATCGGGCGTCAGGATGAATTGGTCAAAGCGATGCTCGCGACCGGCAAACCGGTGATTGTTTTTCTTTTTCATGGCCGGCCGAATTCCATCAATTACATCGCCGAAAATGTTCCGGCGATTTTCGAGTGCTGGTATCTCGGCCAGGAATGCGGCCACGCGGTCGCGGACGTTTTGTTCGGCGATCACAATGCGGGCGGCAAACTGCCGATGTCGGTTCCGCGTTCCGCCGGACATCTGCCGGTGTTTTACAATTACAAGCCGTCGGCGCGGCGCGGTTATTTGTTCGACGACGTCACGCCGCTTTATCCGTTCGGATTCGGATTGAGCTACACGACGTTTGATTTCAAGAATGTCCGGTTAAAAAAGAAAAAAATCGGGATGAAAGATTCGACACAAGTTTTGGTTGATATGACGAACACGGGCAGACGCGAAGGCGCGGAAGTCGTGCAAATGTATATCCGTGATTTGATCAGCTCGGTCACGCGACCCATCAAGGAACTGAAGGGCTTTCAGAAGATTTCCTTGCAGCCGGGCGAAACAAAAACCGTTGCGCTTGACATCACGCCCGAATCCCTTGCATTCTATGACATCCACATGAAACACGTCGTTGAACCCGGCGAGTTTGAAATCATGGTCGGCAATTCCTCGCGCGACGCGGATTTGCAAAAGTTGATTCTGACGGTGAAAAAGTAAACCCAAAACTCTTCGCGCAATGGCTGAACAACCGAAATAATTTTTCTATGGCACGAACAACTGACAAGTCCCAAATTATTCCTGTTTACGAAAAGATTGGCTATGCCTTCGGGGATTCGGCCGCCAACTTCGTGTTTCTGACGATGGTCTGTTTTCAGCAGGCTTTCTATACCGACGTCATGCGGCTGACTCCCGGTCAGGCAGCCATGGCAATCCTGATTCCACGCCTTTGGGATGCGTTTTTTGATCCCATCATTGGAAGCACGGCGGATCGCACGCGCACCAGGTGGGGCCGTTTTCGTCCGTGGGTCATCTGGTCGGCGGCACCGTGGAGCATCGTGATGACCTTGGCCTATTTCACGCCAACTGGCTGGTCCAACGCAGCGATGCTCACTTGGGCTATTGTCACCAACACGCTGTTGATGTCGCTGTATTCTGCCAACAATATGCCTTATGCGGCTCTTGGTGGCGTGATGTCATCAGACCAGTCTGAACGCAACAAGCTCAACGCCTATCGTTTCGCGGCGGTGGTGTTCGCCCAATGGATTGTGCAGACGTTCACCCTCGTGCTGCGCGACAAGTTCGCCGGTCAGCGCACGCCTGACATGTCCAACGAAACATGGAACGTCCACCAAGCCCATGGTTGGGAAGTCACCATCGGCATCTACGCCATAATATGCTTTGTCTGCTTCGTAATTACGTTTGCCACCACCAAGGAACGAGTCCACCCGGTCTCGAATGAAAAGCGGCCGCTGAAACGGGATTTGGCGGACCTGCTGAAGAATAGCCCGTGGATTATCATGTTCCTAGTCACCTTTACTCATTTCTCGCTGATTTCTTTCCAAGGTGGAGCCGGATACCAATACATCACTCGCTATGCCAATTCCCAAGCAGCCTATGACGTGCTGCACAACATTGGTCTGACTGATGCCACCCTTAAACCCGGAGAAGCAGCACATGGATTCCTCGGCACAGTGGGTTACATCATTCCTGGAACCCGCGACACGGCTGGCACGTCGTCAAACAGCGCCCTTTACGGCATCGCCGGGACTGTCAGCAAGGTCGCGCAAATCATCGGGATTATTTTCGCGCCTCTGCTGGCGATGCGTTTTGGCAAGAAAGCCGTCGTCATCACCGGCTTTCTGCTTTCCATGGTCGTCAACTTCGCATTCTACTTCCTTGGGAAGAACGACATTGTTGGCATGTTGGCGCTCACCGGTCTTTATGGTCTGGTCTACGGCCCGACCATCCCGCTGGTGTGGGCGATTTTCGCGGACGTGGTTGATTTTGGCGAGTGGAAGCTCGGCTATCGTGCCACGGGCATCGTTTTTGCCACTATTGGCTTCGGCTTGAAATCTGGCCTGGCCTTTGGGGGCGCGGCGCTAGGCTGGGTGGAAGGAGCCGTTGGTTACAACGCGGATAACGTCACCGAACAGTCGCTGCAAATGTTCCGCATCTGCAACAGTATCGTTCCTGCTGTCCTGTTCCTCATCTGCGCTGGCATCATGTTCAGACTGTGGCTCAATAAGCAAACGACTCAGCAGGTTTCCCAAGAACTGGCCGAACGCCGGGGAAAATTTGCCGCGCAGGCAAGTTGAACGAAGTCAGCCTTCGAGCATCTTCAGCCCGGCGCGCAAAAATCCCAGCGCGTAGGCCATGCCCGCGTGCCACGGCGCGGCGCAGCTCATCTGCGGCGCGTGGTCGGGAATGATGACGCCGGTGAAATTGTTTTTCTTCAAAATCCGCAGCACCCGCAGCACGTCCACTTCGCCGTCGTCAATGAAGGTTTCCTTGTAGTGCGGCACTTTGTCGCGGACGTTTCGCAGATGGACGTAAGCCAGTTTGTTTTGGCGGCTATAAGTTTCCACGGCGTCATAGACGTTGCCGTCCTTCATTTCCGCAATCGTGCCGACGCAAAATTCCAGCGCGTTGCGCGGGCTCGGTTTCAGGTCAATCAATTTCTGGTAAAGCTGCGGCTGCCAGACGAGGCGCGGCTGCGCGCGGACAAACGGCAGCGGCGGATCATCGGGATGCGCGGCGAGCGTGACGCCGGCTTCCTCGGCAACGGGAATCAGTTCGTCGAGAAAAAATTTCAGGCGCGACCAAAGCTGCTCGTGCGTGGCCGACGGGACATTTCCCGGCGCGGCGTTTTTGTCATAAACCATGTTCCACGCCATGCCGTTTGGCAATGGCTTGTCCAGCGGGCCGTCCATGCCGACGGCCTCGGCTTCGCCGCGCGCGAATTTTCCCTTCACCCGGCCCGTGACGCCGGCGATGGAAAAGTTGTAGCCGAAAATAGGAATGCCCGCTTTGCCGGTGTCGCGGATGATGGCTTTGAGTTTTTCGATCTGCTGGAATTTTTTCGGGCCGTCGAGCAGCACGTCGTGCCAGTGCGCGGGGTCGAAATTTTCAATCGCCTCCAGTTCGAGGCCAGCAGCGTTGATTTCCTTTTTGATGGCGGCAAGTTCGTCGAATGTCCAGAGCTTGTCGGGATCACCGGCGAGGCCCCAGCCGGAATCATCGCCGCAGGGCTGGTCGCCGGGCTGGTTGCTGCGCGAGGAGCGGAAATAATCCACGAGATGGATGACAAGGTGCGTGCAGCCGCATTGCCTGGCGAAGCGGTAATGCTCCGCGTCGAGCTGGTGGCGGTAAAGGCCGAGTCCGAGTTTCATGGCGCAATCAAAATACAATTTGCCGCCGCAACAGGAAAGCTTTGCCGGTCAATTGTGAAAACTTTCCGGCGGCCCGAGATAGCTCGGCTTCACGCCGCCGGTGTTGACGACGATTTTTTGCAGCACCACGCCCGGATCAATCATCCAGAATTTCAACGTGTGATAGCCGGGCGCGTTGAGCGTGTGTGTGGATTTGGCGACGCGGCTGTTGTCTCTGACGGTTTCTTCCCAATCGCTGTTCCCGTTTTGCGCGTTGTAATTTTTCGGCACGAGTGTGACGACTTGCGGAGTTTCATCGTCAAATGAAACGGCGTAGCGCACGCCCCGGTCGGGATTAAAATTCAAAACCGGCGACGTCACGGCCACGACTTCCGTCGTTTTCACGTTGAACAAATACATTTTGTATTCGAGACACGGCGCATCTTTTCCCGGCGTGGCGCTCGGCGCGTCCACCGGCTGCGTCGCGCGCATTCCTGACAGCGTGCGACCGTAATCCTGGATTTTGACCCAGCGATTTTGGCCGGCATCGGTATTTTTCGTGAAATGTTCCGGCTCGATGGAAACAAAACCTTCGCCTTCGATGAAACCGTTCAGCGTATCACGCGCCGGCTCCGTCGGATTGAAAGCATTTATGTTGACGGTGACTTCACCGCTCGCGCCGGAAATTTTAATTGTTCCGTTTGCCGAACCTTTCGGCGCTTTGTCCCAATTCGCGTTGACCAGGATGCGCGTATCTTTTTTGAAATTGATATGGAGATATTGATTGCCATTATCAGATTCAAGTTGAGCTCCAAATGATCCAGGTATTTCAAAACGAATCCATGGATAACTTGCCTGAATCGTAAAATCAAAATCCGTTTTGCCCTTGTTGAACACATCAATGTAATGCTTCTGTTGATTGAACGAATCAAATTGCGGCAACGTCACTTCGCCGTTTGTAACTGCGGTTGCCGAGCCTTCCACGGCCACGCCCATTGTCGCCGCATCCGTTGTTTGAATTTCCGTCAAGCGGATTGCGGCCATGGTGTTTCGCGGCGGATCCTGCCAGCTCCGATAACCGATGACGCCCTGATCCATGAAATGATCCCATTTGCCATCAAGAAATGAGCGGTTGAAATAATCCATCAAATTCGTTTCCGCACCGAACAGCGAGCGTGTCTGTTCCGCAAAATCATTTGCGCTCGCGCGGCCTTGCTGCGCATACAAGTTATTTTTCGCAGCGGCCAGATACATTTCGTTCAGTTGCGCGGAGGCTTTGGTCGGGAACAAAACCAGTTCGTAAAACGCGGCGCGTTTTTCCTCCGGCAATTGGTCGGAAATTTCCTGCGCCTTTTTGGCGATGGCGTCGAAATCAGCCACGACTTTTTCAAATTCCTGATAGTCCACGAGGCTGTAAGTGTTCGCATCCACCAACTCCGGTTTGCGCCGGCCATTGTATTTTGTGTATTTGGCCAGGATGTCGGCGATGTCACTGGCGTGTTCCGGGCCGAATTGTTGTTCCGCCCACAGCCGCGTGAATTCGTCAATGTTGTCATTTTTCCAGCGGTCGGAATTCCACGCGAGGCTCATGAAAAATTCCAGCGGCAGTTCGTAGCCCTTGAAATGGCCGACGTTCACGATCCAAACCCGATCCGCGCCGTATTCCTTTGCGAGCGACATCTGGTCGTAAATTTTCGCAATCGGACTGGTGTTGAGCCATTGATAACTGCGCGGGCCGCCGTGATAATCGAAGTGATAATAAATGCCCGCGCCGCCGCTGCGTTTGCGTTCCTCGGCGGTGGGCAATCGGCGGACATCGCCCCAATTGTTCTCTGCCCACAGCAGCGTCACGTCGTCCGGCACGCGCATTCCGGCGTTGTAATAATCCATCACTTCCTTGTAGAGACACCAGACCTGCGGCACTTTGGTCACGTCGGGATTAACGACGTCGGCGAGTATGCTTCGCTGATCGGCCACAATTTTTTCGAGCAGCGACCGGTTCGCTTCGGGACCGCCATCAGCCATCGGCGTGTCGTTCGCGCCGCGCAGGCCGATGGTGATGAGATTTTCGTAATCTTTATTGCGCACGATGCCGTCGCGCCAGAAATTGGAAACCACGTTGGGAATTTTTGCGTAATTCCAACTGCCGTATTGCCGCGAATATTTTCGATCCCATTCCTTTTGCGCGCGCATCATCGGCTCCTGATGCGAAGTTCCCATGACGACGCCATATTCATCGGCGAGCGCGGGATTGTTCGTGTCGTCCTCGTTGAACGCGTTGTTCCACATCGCCGGCCAGAGATAATTTCCGCGCAGCCGCAAAATCACCTCGAACAGGTTTGTGTAAAATCCGCAGCCGTAATTGGCGGCACCGGAAAAACCGGGGGCGTTGCCGTATTTTTCGTGTATCCAGTTCGACAAGTCCGGCGCTTCGTCATTGAGAAAAATGCCGCGATACTTCACCGATGGCGGGCCTTGCACAAATTTCCCGGCTTTCATAAAAAGCTGGTCGTGATGCGTCGCCGGCACGTCCGCCCAGAAATGCCAGGGCGAAACGCCGATCTGTTCCGACAAATCATAAATGCCGTAAATCGTCCCGCGCTTGTCGCTGCCGCAAATCACCAGCGCATTGTCAATTCCCGGCATTGGCTTTTGCACAACTTGCAGGAAAAACGATTCCCATTTGCCGGCGATTTCCGAAGCGTCAATTTTCTTTTCACGGATCAGCCGGTCAATGATTTCACTTTTGCCGATCGTGCCGATGAGAATCACATTCGGCTCCGAACTTGACTGTCCGGGAAGCATTTTTGGCGTCAGGCCGGTGACGCGCGCGATGTCCGTCTGCAAATTGTTCGCCGCGATGAGAACGCCGGGCCAATCGTTGGTGTCCGCCAAAATTGCGGCGACCGAACTTTTTTCGCAAATCGAAAAGCCGTCTTTTGCCGCCGAGGTTTCGACGTATTGCATTTCGCCAAGTGCAAAGCAGTTGCACGCCAGCGCAGGCCAAAGCAAGAAGATCAGGTCTTTTCCAAAAGCGTTCCAACGTCTCATAAATCAAGGCTAATTTACTGCCGGTTGTTGCGGCAGTCAGGCCCGAAATTCGCCGCTGCAATGCTGTTTGCCGAGCGCATACAAAAGGCCGTCGTAGCAGCGGTATTTTCCGGCGGGAACCGGCATAATCCAAGGTTCCTCAACATATAGCATTTCATATTGAAATTGGGACAAGCCCAAGCGCTTAAAAATGAATTTTGTTCGTGACGCGAATTTATTCTTGACAGCATCACAGATTAATATAAAATGGCAACATAATAACTGACCCGAATGCCTGACAAGCATATTGTATTCATGCGCAAAATTGATCTGGATAATTTTCAGTTGGCCACCAGCGAAACTGCCCGCGATATCAACAGCCGCATCATGTTGAATCTCGTTCGCAGGCACCAGCCGCTTTCACGGGCTGACCTCATGCGCCGTTCCGGACTACAGCGCAGCACGGTGTCGGTAATCACCGAACAATTGATTTCCAAACGGTGGTTGCTTGAAGGTGGGGTTGGCCAGGCACTGCGGGGACGCCGGCCCACGTTTTTGCATTTGAACGAGAACCGTGCCGGCATATTCGGAATCAATGTCCAACCAGGCTCAACCGACATTGCCCTCGCTAATTTGAGCGGCAACTTCTTGGCTCAAGAATCCATGACCACACCGGCAACTTCCGACCAGTTTGTGAAACAGGTCAGCCAACGCATACGCCGATTAAGGAAAGAACATCCACAAATGGCCTACGAAGGCATTGGCGTGAGCGTGCCGGGACGCGTGGATTTGGCCACCCAGAAATTCGTGTTTGCCCCCAACTTGGTTTGGCGTGCTGAAGATTTGAAGGAACGGCTGGAACAGGCGACTGGACTGGCCGTTGACATGGAAAATGCCGCCAATGCCTGCGCCTTGTCGGAGCTTTGGTTTGGCCATCATTCTGAACGCACCCGTAACTTGATTACAGTTGCGGTGGCTGAAGGTATCGGCGTAGGCATGATTTTGAATGGCCAGCTCGCCCGCGGATCTTCCGGTCTGGCTGGTGAATTTGGCCATGTTGCCCTGGAGGAAAATGGTCCCAGATGTGGTTGTGGCAACTGCGGTTGCTGGGAAGTTTTTGCTTCGAATTCCGCGACCGTTCGTTATTACGCCGAGGCGAGATCTTCGCGCAATGGGAATAATCATCCGGGAAAAGTGAACGGGGCGGCGACTTTCCAGGACATTTTGCAGTTTGCGGAGCAAGGCGAACTGAAGGCGCTCGAGGCGTTGGATCGCATGGCCCGTTATTTGGGCCGGGGAATCGCCATGCTGGTCAACGGTCTCGCGCCAGAAGCAATTGTGGTGGTTGGAGAAGTGACTCGCGCGTGGGATCGGGTCGGCCCCATCATTGTTGAGGTGGTAAAACGCAAGTCCCTGCCTCATTCGATGACAAAAATCACGGCCAGCGAACTGGTGCCACAACCGCGTTTGCGCGGCATCATCGCATTGGTTTTACAAAAACATTTTGGCGCGCCGACCACCGCATAAAGTTTATGGCTTTTAATTATTTACCTATTTTGTTCTTGTCGCGAACTAAATCTGTAACAGCTGGGCGCAAATGAACAGAATTACCCTCAAAGCAACGATAATAGATGGAAGCCGGAAACCCTCCGCTGTCGGTGGGGAGTTTTGCGGAACCGGAGTCATCCGTCGGATTCAACAGAGCATCGCCCACATGATGGAGCAACTGGACAAGCCGTTGCGGGCGGCCACGCTGACGGCGCCGGCGGATAATTTCCGTTCCCACTTTTTTACCTTGTGCAAGCGCCGGATTGGCAGCGTGCCGATGGATGATTTTATTTTTGTCTACTAAATTCTGCCAAACTGAAAGAAACCTGCGATCAAACTGACAAACAAGCACATAAACCAATGAAAATAATACTCAAAACCCATATATCGGCTGTCCTGCCGACAGCCTTGCTCAAGAGAATTAAACCCTTGTATATTATGAAACGAAAACTTGCTGCTGCATTCATCGCCTGCTCGTTCGCCACGATGTCTGTCTTTGGCCAGACGACCCAAATCTGGACCGGCGGAAACGGCACAGGAACCGCCCTCGGCACCGCCACCAACTGGTTGAGCGGGGCTTCGCCCAATTCAGCCAACGGAGACCTATGTCAATGGGATAGCACCGTTCCTGGCAATCTATTTTTAACCGCCGGCGCCGCCAATGGCGGCTTCAACAACGGCACTCCGGGTGTGAGTTTTTATATTGCGGCGGGTCATACCGGCTCGTGGAACCTCGGGTCTCTAGTTGCTGGGGGGTCTGCAAACATCGCCCTGAACGCTACGACGATTGATAGTGGCGCGGGAGCTTTTTCGTTGGGGGACGGAACGGCCAATGTGCTGAATATTATTCTGCGACCCTCATCGAGCGGGGCACCCTTCCCGGTCCACACCAATCTGAATAATTCGGCGAACGCGGCCACGATCTTTCCGAATGTGAGATACCAATCAGGCGGCGGCAACCCGCACTCAATACAGTTTGATGGAACAGGAGATTGGATCGTCAACAATGCCCTTAACTGTGCTAACGCCGGCAACAACAACGATTTCATTATAAAAATGGGTTCTGGCACCATGTTTTGGAACCCGAATACAATTTCCGCTGCGGCGGGCGTTAACGGCATCGGTAGCCCAATAGACATTGAGGGTGGCAGAATCGTTATTACCGGCATCGGCACCGAGTTGGGCACACAACGGATCACAAACAATGCAACTTTTGAATTCGGTGTAGCAGCGGCGTCGCAAACCTTCTCTGGCCCGTTTGATGGCACCGGTAATATAGTGGTAAGCGCTGGCACATTGACGCTTTCTTCATCCCAAAGTGATTGGACCGGCAACGTCGTGCTTACGAACACCGGCGTGTTGATCGTCGGCGGCGCCCAAAATGCCGGCGGCACCGGCCCGCTCGGCATCAATAGGACGATTTTCTTTAACGGTGGCACGTTGCAATTCAGCGTGGCGAACACATTTGATTACTCACCGAGTTTCAGCACGGCGAACAATCAGGCCTATTCATTCAACACCGCTGGCCAGCTTGTCACGTTGACGAATGCGTTGACCAGCAGCGGCGGCACGCTCACCAAGCTCGGTTCAGGCACGCTCACACTTTCAGCCGCGAATACCTACAGCGGCACGACCACCGTTGGTGCTGGCAAATTGATCTTGCAGAGCACGGCGGGTGCTGGTGCCATCATCCTGTCCAACAGCACGACGTTGGGTGTCAATCAAGGCGGCACACAGATTACTCCGTCCACGCTGACGGTGGGGACCAGCTCCAGTGCGACCTTGGAATTTAACCATATTACCAGCAGCAGCACTCCGGCAATTGTGGCCGGCACGCTGGCAGCCGGTGGCACGATTACCGTCAACATCAACAGCGGAACATTTGCGGTGGGAACACCCTATCCGTTGCTCCAATGGACCTCTGGAACATTTACCGCGGGTTCTTTTGCACTCGGCACGATAACTGGTGCGGGTGGTGATCTTACGGTTTCTGGGAATACGTTGTATCTTACTGTTACCGCGCTGGCATCCACATGGACCGGCAATGCTGACGCCATTTGGAGTGCCACGTCCGGGAGTTTGGATTGGAAGGCTGGCGGTTCCCCGAGTCAGTGGATTGACGGCGCCCCGGCCTTGTTTGATGACACCATCGCCAACGCCAACACCAACATTACCCTCGGTTCGACGGTGGTTCCGAATGGGGTTACGGTCAACAACAACACGGCGCCTTATGCCATTACTTCCAGCTCGGGTAATGTAATCAGCGGTTCCACCGGCTTGACTAAGACCGGTAATGGCACGCTCGCGTTGGCGGGCGGCGCGAATACTTACACCGGCCCAACGACGTTGAACGGCGGCATTACCAGCATCGGCGCGCTGGACATCGGAGGCAATCCGACCGACATCGGTGCGGCCAGCAGCGCGGCGGCCAATCTGGTGCTGAACGGCGGCACGTTGCAATACACCGGCGGCGGCGCGGTCAGCGATCACCTGTTCACGCTCGGCACGGCCAACGGCACAATTGACGACGAAGGCGGCGGCTCGTTGGTGCTCAACAACACTGGCGCAATCGTCATGAATGGCACCGGTGCGCGCATCCTCACTTTAACGGGCAACGGAAATGATGAGCTTGATGCTACATTCAGCGACAACGGCGGCGCAACTGCGCTGTCGAAGAGCGGTTCGGGCACATGGATTTTGACTGGAAACAACACGAATTCTGGCACGGTGACCATTAATGCCGGAACATTGCAGGTCGGCAATGGCGGCGCGAATGGGTCAGTCGGCAGCGGCAACATTGTTGACAACGGCACGCTCGACTTCGACACCACCCGCACCCTGACCAACGGCATCGTCACGGGCACCGGTAGGGTAACCGTGGATGGCGGCGGCACGATCATTCTGCCCGGTAACAATACCTATTCGGGTAACACCACCATTAATACGGGCACGTTGCAGATCGGTAACGGGAGTGCCACTGGCAGCCTGAACAACGGCAATGCTGTAGCGGACAACGGCACGTTCATCTTCAACAGCACTTCCACTTTGACCCTAAATCCCATGATTACCGGAAGTGGAAATGTGATTGTGCGCAAGGGCACATTGCAGGCCCTTGGCAACAATAGCTATACGGGTTGGACAGAGATTGACACCGGAGCCACGTTCCAGCCTTGCCTCGGCAACGTCGGTGGGCTCGCTAGTTCTGTCGTAACCAACAACGGCACGATCACCTTTGGCCGTCAGGACAATGCTGTTTTCATTTACAGCGGGCCGATTACCGGATCGGGCAGTTTGCGAACGCTTGCCAACAATGGAAACAACGGCGATGTGACGTTGACAAGTAGCAACAGCTATACCGGCGGCACGTTCATCGGGGACAATAACCTTATTCTCGGTGATAACTCCACCCCCGGCTCGGGCGCGATTGCTGGCAATGTGCAGTTCGTCAATAACTTCCTCACGGTGGACGATAATCCGCGGACGATTACCTTCAATCGCGTGGATGATTTCACGTTCAACGGAAATATCACCACTAACTTCACGAGTGCTCAAAACAACCTCGGCATCGTTCAGCTGAACGGTTCCGCGAATGTGACACTCACCGGCACCAACACGTATGGCGGCGGCACGGTGATTAACGCTGGCACGTTGCAGGTCGGCAACGGCGGCACCAGCGGCACCATCGGCACCGGCCCGGTGACCGACAATAGCGCGCTTATTTTCAATCGCTCGGATAACCTTACTATGGCAAATACCTTAAGCGGAGCGGGAACATTGATGCAGTTCGGTCCCAGCAGCCTCACCCTTACCGGCGGCGGCACGGGATTTACCGGGAGTCTGTCGGTCAGCAATGGAACGGTATGGCTTAACAGCTCTAATGCGGCTTCTTTTACTGAAGTTCATCCGGGGGCCACGCTTGGCGGAACTGGTGTCCTTCCAGAAAGCAGCTATCTTCAGGTGGATGCCGGCGGCACCTTGACGGCCGGGGCATCAAGCAGTTCCGTTGGAACCCTGATGGTTCCCGACACTGCTTACGTCTATGGCAACGTCTTCATCAAGTTGGACAAATCCCAGGCACAGTCCAACGACAAGCTGGCTACTATTGCTGGCTCGGTGAATAATTTAGGGACGGGCAATACTTTCACCGTGACCAATATAGGCCCTGCTCTCAAAGTGGGGGACAAGTTCACGGTCTTCAGCCAGCCATCGAGCGGTTTCGCTTCCCTCACCGTGACTGGTGCAGGTGCGACGTGGCAGAACAATCTGAACGTGGACGGCTCCATCACCGCGTTGACCGTGCCGCTGGTGAATACCAATCCTCCGGTGTTGCAAATGTCCGTGACCGGAAACACCTTGAATTTGGCTTGGCCGACAAATCGTTACTGGACATTGCTAACGAACAGTGTTGGGGTGAACGCTCCCAATAGTTGGTTCCCATACCCGGGGTCGTTCACAGTCACGAACGTGAGCATTCCGATCAATAAAGCAGGTCCCAACGTGTTCTTCCGAATGGTTTACACCAATACGCCTTGATTCTATTGTTTGATTTACCCGTCGTAAGCAGGATGGGGTAAACGGATGGGGCTGCCGCAATTTGGGATTCTTGCGGCAGCCCCTGATTAAAAAGGCAGGTCATTCAATTCGTTGTGAATATCAGAATATTCTTAAATCAAAATAACGTAGTGAAAACCAGGATAAAATCTCAAAATGACCCAGCCTCAAGGGCGGCTTTCACCTTGATCGAACTGCTTGTCGTGATTGCCATTATCGCGATCTTGGCGGCAATGTTGCTGCCAGCGTTGGCCAGTGCGAAATTTCGCGCCCAGGTGGTCAATTGCACCTCCAACTTCAAGCAATGGGGTCTGACGGGAACGATGTATGCCGTTGATTTTGGCGACAAATTGCTCGGCAGCGCAATGCGACCTCAAGGCACCGGTGGGAACCCTTGGGATATGAACTTGAGTTTCATCCCTGCGTGTGCCAGCTACGGTTTGAACGCACCGATGTGGTTTTGCCCGGCAAGACCGGCGGAGACGACTGCCCAAAATTTAGCTGCGAAAGCAATCCTGGGGCATCAAATTTCCACCATCCCGGATTTGATCAGCTATTTGAGCAGTTTTTTTGGCGGATTTGTGGTGATGAATCATTCCGTTTGGGTGGAACAGGACTTCGGTTCGGCTTATTCGGTTCGGTATATCCTTGATCCTAGCCAAGCCGTCCCCAATTCAGATCCGGGGATTTATGGCTTGCCGGTTAAGACTACGGATCGTGCCAGCGCATATGTCCCCTTCATGAGTGACTGTTGCTTCGCGGGCTACGGGTCGCCGTATAATGAACCGGCAAGTGTAAATGATATAAACCTCAGCCTGGCAAACAACCTGCCGACGGCCAAAAAATATTCCGGACATGTGAGCAGGGGCGTCTTAAGATCTGTCAATAGCGGATATGTGGATGGCCATGTGGGATCCAATAACAAGAGCCAAATAAAATGGGCCTACGATAATAAGGGACAGGGCTGCAACTGGTTCTATTGATCGTTATTGGGCCTCATTTTTTGATCAAGTGAAATTTCAAAAGAACACGCGGGCATTCACGCTTGTTGAATTGCTGGTGGTTATCGCCATCATCGCCATTCTCGCCGCCATGCTCCTGCCAGCGCTGGCGGCCGCCAAATTCCGAGCCAAGGTCATCAACTGCACCTCTAATTACCGCCAGTGGGGCATTGCTGTCAACTTATATGCCAATGACAACCTCAAGGGTTCATTTCCTCGTTTTGACGACAATCAGCTAAACAACACTTGGGACGTGTCTCCGAACATGATTACGGGATTGGGGCCGTATGGATTGTCCGTTCCCATGTGGTATTGTCCGTGCAGACCGGGCGATTTTGCGGCCGACGACACTTGGTGCCGAACAACTTTGGGACGTCCGCTGACAACCCTTTCCGATTTGATTTCTGCGGTGACCCGCGCTTACAATCCGCAACTGGCCATTTGTTATCACGCCTGGTGGGTTCCGCGCATCGGCAGTGCAGGAGCACCGCCCTATCCGGTCACGACACCCAGCACAAATCCCTGGCCGGTCAGTCTCACCGACCGGCAATCCAACGTGCAGCCCATTCTTACCGACCGGGCGGCCAGCGGCACCAGCGCCAATCCCGCCCTTTTGTTGGGCAACGGAAACGGCCACCCCTTTAAGGGCCGGCTGAAAAACATGAACATCTTGTTTGGCGAGGGACATGTTGAACTGCGCAAGGCAGCCGACGTCCAGATGCGTTACTACGGCAATTACTACAATTTCTATTGAACAAGAGATTTCCGCCAGCCTTACAAGTTGGTTCCGAATATGAACAATCGAATTAAACTGAAGCAAACCAAGTCCGCGAGGCAAACGGGTGGTTTCACGTTGATCGAACTGCTGGTGGTCATCGCCATCATCGCCATTCTGGCAGCCATGCTGCTGCCCGCGCTCGCAGCAGCCAAGGAAAAGGCCAAGCGCATAGAATGTTTAGGTAACTTAAGACAAATCGGCCTCGGCGCATACCTTTATGCCGGGGATAATAATGATATTGTTCCGCCAGGGATCAAAAATCTGGGCGGGGGCGGAAACACGTTCGTCATGCTTGCGATTAGCTCGAATGTGGTAGCCGCCGTAAATTCATACCTGAAGGTTCAAAATACCACGGGATTATCAATTTGGAGCTGTCCTAATCGTCCACCGGGACTGCCGTTTTATGATGCGGGCAACAATCAGTGGATACTTGGTTACTCTTATACGGGCGGGGCAACCAGTTGGTCGTATGCCTCGACCGCGACCCCCGGTGGCTATAGCCCGATCAAACTCGCCAGTTCAAAGCCCTGGTGGGTATTGTCATCAGATTTGAATGCTAAAATTGTCGGTCAGAAGTGGGCGGGTGGACAAGTGACCCCGGCCAGTGGAACACTTTATATCGAATATGGCAATGTTCCGCCGCATCCGGCCAAGTCCGGAAACCCTGCCGGTGGTAATGAGGTGTTTGCGGATGGTTCGGGGAAGTGGTGCAAGTTTGAAACGATGGCTCATTTCAATAATTATCCAGGTGCCTTGGGTTCAACCGATCTTTGGTGGTATCAGGATTCGGCTGATTTTAATGCCACGTTGCTGGGCAATCTGCCGACGCTTCAAAAGATACAATAGTTTTGGGAAAACAATTGATGGCAATGGTCTCAATTGAATTACCAGAAACAACGAAGGCCCATGGGTCTGTTTTGTTAGCCGCTTTGATATACCAGCCCACGGCATTAATGCCACTGGTTGGTTGCAATGGAACGCGTCCGGTTGTAAAATGATGGCTGATCCTGTTAATCTGGATCTGTTCATTCAATTGAGAAAGGCCAAACATATATGTTCATTACTGTTAGTCGTCCTGTCACATCGTCCGCCCGCGAAATCGGGAAATGGATTCGCGGCGGACTTGGCGGGCTGATGCTGGTTTTGGCGGCGGCATCAGTATCGGCCCAACCTGCGCCCGTAACTTTCGATGATCATCAGAACATGATGGATCAACTGGGTGTAAAAAAACTGCGGCCCGGTGCGGATCCAAACAATCAATCCACGTTCGACGAAACCACGGCCAATCCCTACACCAACAGCCTGCCGGACGTGCTGACGATGAACGACGGAACGAAAGTCACGCGGCCGGAGCAATGGCCCGCGCGTCGCGCCGAAATTCAGGAAGACTTTGAGCGTGAAGTCTACGGGCGGATTCCGGCAAACGTGCCGAAGGTGACTTGGGAAGTGACCGCCACCACCAAAGGCACAAACGCCGGCATTCCCACCGTGACCAAGACGTTGGTCGGGCACGTTGACAACAGTGGTGACCCCAACATCACCGTGAACATTCAGGCAAGCTACACGGTTCCGGCGGATGCGATTGCTCCCGTGCCCGTGATGATTGAATTTGGCGGCGGGTTTGGCGCCGGTGGATTTGGCGGTCGCGGTCGCGGGGGACTTGGCGGCACGAATGGTTTTGGCGGAACAAACGGATTTGCCCGCGGAGGATTTGGCGGAGCGAATAATTTTGCTCGCAGCGGCTTTGGAGGAACAAATGGTTTCGGCGGAGCGAATGGCCGCGGTGGCGGCTTTGGCGGCGGTGGATTTGGTGGTCGGGGCGGCGGCCCGTCGTGGCATGATCAGGCGATTACCAAAGGTTGGGGCTTCGGCAGCATCAATCCGAGTAGCATTCAGGGCGACAACAATCAATTGACCTCGGGCATCATCGGTTTGGTGAACAAAGGCCAGCCGCGCAAGCCGGACGATTGGGGTGCATTGCGCGCGTGGCAGTGGGGCGTCAGCCAGTTGATTGATTATTTTGAAGCGAATCCTGATTCCTTAGTGGACGCGACAAAAGTCGGCATCGAGGGTTTGTCCCGCTACGGCAAGGCTGCAATCGTAACGGAAGCCTTTGAACCGCGCATTGCCGTCGGCTTGATCGGTTCTTCCGGCGAAGGCGGCGTCAAACTGCACCGGCACATCTTTGGCGAGGCCGTAGAAAATCTCGCTGGCGGCGAGTATTATTGGATGGCGGGAAACTTCATCAAGTATGGCGCTTCCGATCCGTTGAAAACCGCCGCCGATTTGCCCGTGGATTCGCACGAACTGATTGCGATGTGCGCGCCGCGCCCGTGCTTCATCAGTTATGGCATGGTCGAGCACGGCGACGCCAAATGGGTGGACGCGCACGGCAGTTTCATGGCCGGAGTCCTGGCCGGTCCCGTCTATACGCTGCTCGGAAAAAGAGATTTTGGCAGTCCCGGCGATTATCTGACCGATCAGATGCCACCAATCAAACAGTTGATCGGCGGCGAACTGGCCTGGCGGCAGCACGAAGGCGGCCACGATGTGACGCCCAACTGGCCGGCTTTCTTTGGTTGGGTCGGCGCCTATGTCAAAGCCCCGCCTCTGCCAGCAGTTCCGTCGGCTGCAAAATGATTTTTTACAGGGCCAAAGTTATTTAACCTATAAATGAGAAAATAAATTATATGAAAAAACTGTTCAACGTAATCCTGATTGTAAATATCGTTTCCTTTTCGACGTTGATGGCACAGGCGCAGCCCGCGCCCGCGGCGGCAATTGCACAAACAAATTCAACCTTGGAACAGTCGGCTGCCAACGCTACTGCCGCAGCCACTCCTGCGCCGCCGCGACCCAATACCGCCATCATCCCCAGCTTGTCTCGAGGCTTTGTGAAGGCGCACACAAATAATGTTGAAATCGCCAAGAAGGGTGACATTGACCTCCTCTTCATGGGCGACTCAATTACGGATTGGTGGCGAAATCCCGGCTTCGGCCCCGCGACAAACGGCGCGGTTCCCATGGGCGGCAAGGCCGTGTTTGAAAAATATTTTGGCTCGATGAAAGTGGCCAACTTCGGAATCGCCGGCGACACGACCCAGGGCGTTTTGTGGCGGCTGCAAAATGGCGAAGGCCAGGGTTACAAACCCAAAGCCGTGATGCTCATGATTGGCACGAACAATACGGGCCGCAATTCGCCGCCGGAAATCGCGATAGGTGTCGCGGATGTTGTTTTTGAACTGCGGAAGGATTTTCCGGATGCGAAGATCCTGCTGCTGGCGGTTTTTCCACGCAGCGGTCCGACAACGAAAGTCCGCGCGCAGATTGACGAGATCAACAAGATCATTTCAGGTCTCCATGACAACCAGCATGTGTTCTATCTGGACATCGGCTCGAAGTTTCTGGCGGCGGACGGTTCGATCCCAAGGGACATCATGAGCGACGGGCTTCATCCTACTTCCAAGGGATACGAGATCTGGGCTGAAGCCGTTCACGATACGCTGGTGAGTTTCAATCAATAATCGGCAAAGATAACTGCTGTAACAATGACTTTAGCAAAACGTTCCATTCGAATTCCCGGCATATTGGCCGTTGGTGCGATGTTGACACAGTTCGCCGCCGCCCAGATGCCGGCTCAACCTGCTGAAACTACAACCAACACAAACGCCGCGCCCGCTGCGCCGCGCCCCCAAGGCGGATTCCGCAACCAGGCGGATCAGCCGGCTCCCCGGCGGGATGCCAATTCGCAACTCGCGCACGAACAGTTGGTGGAGAAGGCCCAGCAAGGCGGCATTGACATTTATTTTGAAGGAGACTCCATCACGCGCCGATGGGGAACGAGCGATGCCCAGTATCAGCAGAACCTGGCAAACTGGAACACGAACTTTTTCGGCTGGAACGCGGCGGATTTCGGCTGGGGCGCGGACGCCATCCAGAACATTCTGTGGCGGCTGGAGAACGGCGAACTCGACGGCGTGAATCCCAAGATCATCGTCGTGCTTGCGGGCGTCAACAACATCCCGCGCGCGTTGAATGATGACCAAACGGACGACGTCGAACGCGGCCTCAAGAAGATTCTCGATATTTGCCAGGAGAAAGCACCGGACGCCGTCATCATCCTGACCGCCATATTCCCGCGAAATGACAATATGTCAGCCGTGCCGACGATTTTCAAAATTGACGACGACATGGCGAAGTGGGCCGATGGAAAAAAAATCCGTTTCCTGAACGTCAATGACAAGCTTGCTGACAAGGATGGCCGGCAATTTCCCGGCCTGTTTGTTGACCGTCTTCATCCCACAGTTAAGGGCTATCAAATCTGGGCGGACGGTTTGAAACCGATCTTTACTGAACTGCTTGGGCCGCCGGCCAAGACCGATCATGCTCCCGCGCCCACCGGCGATCCGAGCGCCAGAAAAAGTCCGGCTGTGCCATCGCTGACCACACATTAAATTTGGTTTTGTCACCACGATTGGCGGCTTAAGTTCAAAGTTGAACAAAACCGCAAGCGAGGCGATAGTCATGCAACGCCCCGATGTTAAAATACATTTCAATTGCCATGTCGCTGCTTGCATTTGCCGTGAATCCTGCTATCGCGGCAACGGCGACAATTAATACTGCAATAACGTATCAAACCATCGATGGCCTCGGCGGTGCGACGGCATTCTACGCGGGCTGGATCCCCGCGCATCCTTACAAGCAGGAAATTTACACGAACGCCTTTGCCGGGCTGAACCTTTCGATGCTGCGGCTGGGAGATTGGTATCGTTACCAGACGCCGTTGGCGGGTTTCGATTCGGCCGCCACCGAGATCGTCTCCAATGCCAACCGGGTTTTGGGCCATCCGGTTCCGGTTTTCATGAGTTCATGGTCGCCGCCGGCGTTTTTGAAAAGCAACGGCCAGGTGGGCAACGGCGGCACGTTGATTTATACCAACGGCGGCTTTGCCTACACCAATTTCGCGCAGTATTGGTATGACTCGTTCCAGGCTTACAAGTCCAACGGCGTTTCGCTGACGTGGATCAGCATCCAGAACGAACCGGATTGGGTTGCGGGTTACGATTCCTGTATTTTTCATCCCACCGAGGACACGGTGAACGGAACCAACTACGCGAGTTATTCCAAGGCGCTCGACGCCACTTATCAGCGCCTGACCAATCTGCCCTCGCCGCCAAAACTGCTCGCGCCGGAACCCGTCCACATTCACTATAACGACTTGCAGAATTATGCGGCGACGCTGAACTCGAACAGCCTTTATGGCGTGGCGTATCACCTTTACGGCGGCAGCACGGACGGTTCGCCGGATGGATATGCCGGTGATTTTAATGCTTCGACAAATATTTTTCGCGGCAAGCCGCACTTCATGACAGAATTCGGATACCCCGACATGATGCAGACCGCCTGTTTGATTCATGATTGTTTCACGATCGGACAAGATTCAGGCTTTAACTACTGGAGCTTGATCTGGCCGGCCGGCGGCAATGGTTTGGTTCAGATTGAAAATCCGTATGCCTCCCAGTCCACTTGGACCAACGCGCCGCCCGGCGTCACTACGGATTCTCACGGCTGGTGGCTGACGCCGGCCTATTGGGCCATGAAACATTTTTCCTATTTCATCCAGCCCGGCTACCGGCGTGTGAGCGCCAGCGACAACGACAGCAACGTCCGGTCTTCAGCCTACCTTTCGCCGGATGGTTTGCGGCTGGTGGTGGTTTTGATCAACACCAATGCCACCGCGTCGTCCGCGATGAATTTCAATTTCGGCACTTTCAACGCCGGCAAATCCAGCGTCTATCAGACTGCGGGAACGAATACCTACGCCGGCACCAATACATTTTTATCGCTCGGCTCGCTGACCAATTCGCAGGTGTTGCCGCCGCTATCGCTGACGACGGTTGTGCTGGATGAAACCAACGTGACCGTTGGCGCGGCAACAAATCCGTCACCAGCCAATAATTCCAACGGCGTCGCGCCCAACACCACGTTGAGCTGGACAGCGGGCAGCAATGCGCTGGCGCACGCGGTTTATCTCGGCATCAATTCCAACAGCGTTGCGCAGGACACGCCCGGCTCGCAGGATTTTCAGGGAATTGTTTTAACGACGAATTTCAGTCCGTCGCTTCTTCCAGGGCTGGCTTATTTTTGGCGCGTGGATGAAATCGCCGGCGTGAACACGAACACCGGCGTCGTCTGGTCGTTCAGCACCGCGCCGTTGCCCGCGCTCGCGCATCGTTACAGCTTCAGCGAGACGGGCGGCACGACGGTGGCCGATTCCATCGGCGGCGCGTCGTGGAACGGCGCGTTGCCGGGCGGCGGAACATTTGCGGGCGGGCAATTGACGCTGGCCTCCGCCTCGTCGCAATACGTCAGTCTGCCGGCTGGCATTGTCAGCACGTTCAGCAACTTCACGATGGAAGCGTGGGTGAAATTAAGTTCGACGGCCAACTGGACGCGCATTTTCGATTTCGGAAACAACACCACGACTTATATGTTCCTGACGCCGCAGAACGGCAGCACCGGCCGGCTGCGCTTTGCCATCACCACCAACAGCTCTGGCGGCGAGCAGCAGATCACGGGCGCTTCCGCGTTGGGCGCGGGCGTGTGGAATCACGTTGTGGTGACGCTCAACGGCAGCACGGGAATCCTTTACCAAAACGGCGTCGCCGTCGGCACCAACGGTTCCATGACGCTCAAGCCTTCCACCCTCGGCGCCACCGCCAATAATTATCTCGGCAAATCGCAGTGGGCGGATCCTTACCTCAACGGCGCTCTCGATGAGTTCCGCATCTACAGCGTGCCGCTCTCCGCTCCCGAAATCGCCGCGACCTACGCGCTGGGGCCGGATCAGGTGTTGAGCACCAACAGCCCGGCCATCGGCATCGCACCAACGCCTACGAGCTTGACGCTGAACTGGCCGCTCGCCTCGGCAGGTTTCGCTTTGCAAACGCGGACGGATCTCACCTCGGGCAACTGGGTGAACGTCGCGTCGCCAATCCCGCAGATCGCCGCTGGCCAGTGGCAGGTGACGATTCCAGTGTCCAGCGACACCAACACAATTTTTTACCGGCTGATGAAATAATTCACTGTTCCGCAAAACTGGAACACATCAAAAAAAGCTTCTTCAAATGCAAAAAATCCGTCAACCTTCGTTTGAACCACAACCCATGAAAAAACTCACGACCCTCCTCGCCTGTGCAGCCGCAGCCGCCTCCTGCTTCGCGGCCAATCCAACCTTCACCGTTGACGCGAGTCATCCTGCGGGCAAGGTCAGCCCGACGCTTTACGGCCTGATGACCGAGGAGATCAACCACAGCTACGACGGCGGCCTTTACGCCGAGTTGATCCAAAACCGCGCTTTTCAGGACGACGCATCGAACCCGGCACATTGGTCGGCGGTGAATGGCGACCGATCCGTCGCGACCATCGCGCTCGACCCGGCAAATCCTTTGAACGGCAAGCTCACAGCCAGTTTGCGCGTGACGGTGACAAGGGCGGACAAAAATAATTCCGCCGGCGCGGCCAACGATGGTTATTGGGGCATTCCGGTGATGGCAAAAACAACTTATCACGCTTCGATTTTTGCCAAGGCGGAGTCGGGTTTTTCGGGGCCGGTCATGGTTTCAATCATGAGCGATGACGGAACAGAAGTCTATGCGAAAGGAAAAATCTCCGGACTGACGACGGATTGGAAAAAGTTTGAAGTGACGCTCAAAACCGGACGCGTCACGCCAACCGCGAAGGCACATTTCGCAATCACGCTCCATCAGCTGGGGACGGTCTGGCTCGGTTTCGTGTCGCTTTTCCCGCCGACGTGGAATGACCAGCCGAACGGATTTCGCAAGGATTTGATGCAAATGATGGTGGACTTGCATCCGAAATTTCTGCGCTGTCCGGGCGGCAATTATGTGGAAGGCGACACCGTCGAGACGCGGTTCGATTGGAAAAAAACCGTCGGCCCGGTTGAAGAACGCCCCGGCCATCCGTGTCCGTGGGGCTATCGTTCCAGCGACGGCCTTGGCCTTTTGGAATTTCTCGAATGGTGCGAAGACATGAAGGCCGAGCCGGTGCTGGCGGTTTATGCCGGCTACTCGCTCAAGGGCGCTCATGTGAATCCTGGCCCGGATCTCCAGCCATTTGTGCAGGATGCACTCGACGAAATTGAATATGTCACCGGCGACACCAGCACAACTTTGGGTGCGCGCCGCGCGAAGGACGGCCATCCCGCGCCGTTCAAGCTGAACTACGTTGAAATCGGCAACGAAGACTGGTTCGACAAATCGGGGAGCTACGACGCGCGGTTCGCGCAATTTTACGACGCGATCAAAGCCAAGTATCCGCAGCTCAAAACCATTTCCACTTTCGGGGACGATCAGCCGGCAAATACTCTCGTCAAAAGCCGGAAGCCTGATATGATTGACGGCCATTACTATCGCTCCGTTGACACGTTTTTGAAAATGTCGCCGGATTACGCCAGCAAATATGACCGCAACGGGCCGGAACTTTTTGTCGGCGAATGGGCGGCGTATGAAACGTCGTTTCCGCCGTGGGACCAGCAGTCGCAGAAGGAACCACCGACGCCCCGCTTTGAATCCGCGATTGGCGACGCCGTTTTCCTGGCGGCGATGGAACGGAATTCCGACTTGATCAAAATGCAGTGCTACGCGCCGATGTTCGTCAATGTGAACCCCGGCGCGCGGCAATGGCGTCCGAACCTGATCGGTTACGATGCCGTTTCCGCCTATGGTTCGCCGAGCTATTATGCGATTCAAATGTTCAGCCGGAATCTCGGCGATGAAATTCTTTCGACCGCGTCAGCCGAAACTGCCGTCCAAGGATGCGCCACGCGGGACGGCCAGACCGGCGAAATTTTTCTCAAGCTGGTGAATCCGCAGACGAATGCGGTGTCGCTGAACATTGCAATCAACGGCGTCACCTCGCTCGAATCCAAAGCCGATGCGATTACTCTGGCGGGAAATCCGGCGGACTCCAATTCAATGGCTGAACCTAAAAAGGTCATCCCCGTCAAGACGACGGTGCGCCATGTCCAACCGCAGTTTGTCTACACGCTGTCGCCGAACAGCATCGTTGTGCTCAAATTGAAGGCGCGTTGATGAAATCAAGGCCACGCTGCAATGGGATGGTCGAAGAAATTTTTATTTGGGACGACATCGCCGGTTTCGTGAACGAGGAGCATTACAAGAAATTTTGTCATCCCGTATCTCAAGCGCATCTGCGACGCGTTCCCTGAAAGGAAGCTGGATTCATGGCAAGGCGCGCGTCGCGCCGTCCTTTTGAAATTTGCCGGCCAAAACTTCTGCTTGACTCTTGCATCATTTTTATTTATGGTTTTTCTTACCAATCAGGCATGAGCTTTTGGGAAAAGTGTATTTTTCGGACACGGTCGAAATTCGACCGTGTCCGATTTTACTTCCGGCTCGGCCTTGCAAATCAGGAGCAGTTATGGCCAGCGGCAAAATAAAATGGTTCGACAATCAAAAGGGTTTTGGCTTCATCGCCCAGAATGCCGGGCAGGATGTGTTTGTGCATCACTCGTCCATCATGGGTGAAGGCTTCAAAATCCTCAATGAAGGCGACGAAGTCTCCTTCGACGTTGTTCCCAGTGAGAAGGGGCTGAAAGCCCAGAACGTCCAGCGCGTGAACCCGGTTTGACGCCGTCCAGCGCTTTGACTCCGCCGGGGCGGAAGTTTTTCGTTCGCCAACAAGGAACGCGCGCACTATTTTTATCCCATGATGGATTCAAGCGCGCCTCCCGTCGCCGGCCTTTATGTTCACGTTCCGTTCTGCGCGCAAAAATGCGGGTATTGCGCCTTCTATTCCGAAGCCTCGTCCGGCGAACTGGTCAATCGTTTTGTCAATGCGCTCATTCGCGAAATGGAAATTGTCGCCCAAGACCTGAAACCTAAAACCATTTTCTTCGGCGGCGGCACGCCGTCCATCTTGAACCTGCGCCAATGGGAACAAATTCTCCGCGTGATGGACAAACTGGAACTGCTCGGCGCGGAGGAATTCACCGTGGAATGCAATCCGGCCACGGTTTCATCCGACAAGGCGAAACTGCTCCGCGACTTTGGCGTGAACCGGATTTCGATGGGCGTCCAGTCGCTCGACGAAAAACTGCTGGATCGTCTGGGCCGCATCCATTCGCGCGAAATGGTTTTCAAATCGTTCGACATTTTGCGTGCTTCCGGTTTTGAAAATCTTAATCTTGATTTGATGTTCGCCATTCCCGGCCAGACCATGGAAATCTGGCGCGCGACTTTGAACGAGGCGATGGCGATGCAGAGCGAGCATCTTTCCAGCTACGAAGTGATTTATGAGGACGACACGCCGCTCTATGAACAGCTCCAGGCCGGCGAATTTTCCGTGGATGAAAATCTTGCGTGCGAAATGTATGACGAACTGATTTCACACGCGATGAATGCCGGTTTCCAGCAATACGAAATCGCCAACTTCGCGCGACATAAAGTAGGACGGGCTTCCAGCCTGTCAGCGAAAAAATCAGACAGGCTGGAAGCCTGTCCTCCGTTGGCTGACACTGCGATTCCATCGCGCGCCTGCAAACATAACGTCAATTACTGGCGCGGCGGCTCGTTTTACGGGCTTGGGCCGAGCGCGACCGGCTACGTTCGCGGCGTGCGGACAAAGAACTGGTCGAACACGCAGCTCTATTGCGAGCAGCTCGAAAAAGGAAAACGCGCGGTTGAATCGAGCGAGGAACTGTCGCCGCTGCGCCGCGCCGGCGAAATCGCCGCGTTCGGCTTGCGGATGAACGCCGGCTGGCCGTTCGCTGAATTCAAACGCGCGACGGATTTTGACCTGCGAAACGAGTGGACGCGCGAAATGGATCAACTGGCCGGACGCGGCTGGGCGTCGCGCGATGATGAAAAATTTCAACTCACGCATCAAGGCCTGCGCTTTGCCGATTCAGCGGCAGAATTGTTTCTGCGCTAACGTAGGACAGGCATCTTGCCTGTCCAGCGAGCGCTTCAGCGCGAGCATTAAACCCGCCTCGCTGCGCTCGGCGCGGACAGGCTGGAAGCCTGTCCTACGTCGGCAGCCGGACGGTGAAAATTGTTCCGGCATTTTCCTGGCTCGAAACTTCAATCGTTCCGCCATGCGCCTCGACGATCACCTTGCAAATGGCGAGGCCGAGTCCCGCGTTGCCCGCGCCGGTGCGCGACTGGTCGCCGCGATAAAACCGCTCGAACACGCGCGACAAATCCGCGGCGGCGATCCCCTGCCCCGTGTCCGCCACGGTCAAGACCGCCAGGCCGCCGGACGCTTGCAGTTTCACACGCACTTCGCCGTCAGGCACGTTGTATTGAACCGCATTCGTCAGCAGATTGGTGACGGCCTGTGCCAGCCGTTCGGAATCGCCGATGATTTCCATGGGTTCCAATTCAAATAAAATTTTCACACTGCGTTCTGCCGCGAGCGGCTTCACCAGTTCGGCGCAATCGGCGATAGTTCTGGAAAAATCAAAGCGCTGCCGTTTCAACACTTCCTGTCCGGCGTCAAAGCGCGCGAGCGCCAGCAAAGACTCGATCAATTTTCTCATGCGCTGCGCGGCGCGCTGGCAGGCTTCGACCGTCTGCTTGTAACTCGCCGCATCGCGTTCGCGGTTCAAGACCGTTTGCGTTTGCGTCAAAATGACGGAAACCGGCGTGCGCAGTTCGTGCGCCGCGTCGGACGCAAACTGCTTCTGCTGCGCGAACGCAGATTCCAGCCGTGCGAAAGTGGAATTCAAAACCGCCGCAAGCTGGCCGAGTTCGCTTTCCGCCTCGGCGACATTGATGCGCTGCGACAAATCGCCGGCGGAAATTTTCACGGCGGCGGCGCTGATGTTTTCGACGGGGCGCAGCGCGCGCGAAACCAACCAACCTCCGACAATTAAACCGAAAATTAAAATCGCAATACAAGTAATGCCAAGTTTCCATGCCATCGATTTCAATTCTTGAAATTCCGGTTCGGTGGAGCAGCCGACAGTGACAAACTCTCCAGATGGTAAAGGGCGCGCGATGTCAAACATCCGAGGATAATGCTGCGGCTTCTCGCCGCTATGAATATAGACCTGCGCGTTTGTGCTTTGTGCGAAAATTTCGCCGTTACGGAAAACGATAAAGTAAAAATTATGTGGATCGTTTGAATCAAATAAGTTTGAAAATTGTTGCGGCAAATGGAATTGGTCGGGACGCAAATTTTGTGGCGGCGGCAAATCGTCCGGTGTTTGGCCGGGCGACGGTCTTTCCGGCGGATGCGGATGAAGCACTCCAGCGACGGCAGCAAAACGTTGTTCCAAATTTGTCATCAGCCAAGTCATTTGCCGCTCCTGTTCAAATTTTATTGCCGTTATTCCCAATCCCGCCAGCACTACGACGAGAATCAGGCCATACCAGATTTGCAGCCGCCACTTGATGGAGTTGAAAACTTTCATTATTTATTTGTTTTGCGCCGCAGTCTATCAAACCCAACCTTAAGCGGAGGTTAAGCGGAGAACTTTTTCGAAATAGTTTTCGCGCTGCGATTTCATTCGATGCAATAGCCGTGGCCGCGCCGCGTGGCGATGAATTCAGCGCCGAGTTTTTTTCGGACGTTGGAGACGTGAACGTCGAGCAGGTTGGAAAGCGAACTTTCGTTTTCGTCAAACAGGTGTTCGTAAAGTTGCGTGCGCGTGACAACTTCGCCGCGATGCAAGGCGAGAAATTCCACCAGCGCATATTCGCGCGCGGTGATCTCGACAACTTTATCTTTGAAGAAAACATTCCGCGCCGCCGTGTCAATTTTCACGTCGCCGATTTCGATGACGTTGGTCGTCTTGTTCGCGCTGCGGCGGATGATGGCGCGGAGGCGCGCAAAAATTTCCTCGAGGTCGAACGGCTTGATGACGTAATCATCCGCGCCGGTGTCGAGGCCTTTCACGCGGTCGCGGGTCTGGTCGCGGGCGGTGAGCATCAGCACGGGAGTTTTTTTGGTTTTGCGCAGGCGCTTCAAAATTTCCCAGCCGTCCAGGCCGGGCAGCATCACATCCAAAATTATCGCGTCGTAATCCGTGCCTTCGGCATTGAAGAGGCCGTCGTCGCCGTTGTCGGCGGTGTCCACGGCATAGCCTTCCTCGCGCAACGCCTGCGCGAGGCTGGCGAGCAGATCCGGTTCGTCTTCGACGATGAGAATTCTCATGTTCGGGCTGGCGGAGTCTTGCACAAACGGCATCAAACCGCCAGCGCGCAGGGTCGCACGCGCAACCTTAAGATGGGATGAAGAATTTTCCGGCGACGCTGAAAGCTTTTTTGAAAAAACTTTCCGCTTCACGTCAGCTTAAGGTTAGTCCGCGTAAAGTCGCGGCATGAAAATTATGAAAACAAATTTCTTTGCTCCAGCCCGTTTAATTCTGCATTGAGTCCAATGCAGGAGTGCGAAACAAAGGAGACCAATGGCAGAACGGAGCGTTTCCGAATTTGCCGGTGAACCAAAAAATATTTATCGCGTGCCGCGCACCAGCAGCGTGCCGGCGGCGGAACAGCGCGGGTTTTTGAAGACGCTGACGGATGATCGCTTTCGCGCCGGCCAAGGCTCTCAAATGGAAGCGCCCATGTCCCAAGAACAATTCCCGGCAACGCTGCAAGTCTCAAGCCGGCATTTCTGACGAAGCAATTTGAGTTTTGGGAAAATGTATATTTGAACCCGGCGCAGGATTTGCGTTTGAATTCCGGCGGGTTTGCCGTTTTACTTCTTCGGAATGCGACCGCAAACGCCAAAACTTATTCTGCTGCTCACCGCGCTGTTCTTTCTGATTTGTTTTTCAACGAAGGCGGATGACACAAATTCCGTCACGCAACTTTGGCGCGCGCGGCTGATGGACAACAGCACCGAATCGTCGTGCGCCATTGCGCCGGACGGCACGATTTACCAGGGAACTTTTCTCGGCCGGCTCCTCGCCATCACGCCGGACGGCAAGGTGAAGTGGAAATTCAAGGCCGCACTTGAAATCAAGTCGTCGCCCGCCGTCGCCGATGACGGCACGGTTTATTTCGGGTCGCGCGACCGGAATTTTTACGCGCTCACGCCCGATGGAAAATTAAAATGGAAATTCAAAACGGGCGCGTGGGTGGATTCGTCGCCGGCCGTCGCGACGAACGGAACTATTTATTTTGGCTCATGGGACAATAATTTTTACGCGTTCAATCCCGATGGAAAATTGAAATGGCGGTTCGCGACCAGCAATCTCGTCACGACCTCGCCGGCAATCGCCGCCGACGGCACGATTTACTTTGGCTCGCATGATAAAAATTTTTACGCTCTCGCGCCGGACGGAAAATTGAAATGGAAGTTTGCCACCGGCGCGGCGATTGACGGTTCGCCCGCCATTGGCGCGGACGGCACGATTTATTTCGGTTCGACCGACGGGAACCTTTATGCGCTGCGGCCGGACGGCTCGGAACTCTGGCGTCTGCACACGGGCAGTTATACTGCGTCGTCGCCGGCGCTGGACGCTGACGGAAATCTTTATCTCGCGGCCAACTCGGAACAGATCGCCGTCAGCCGCGACGGCAAATTACTCTGGCATCACCCAACCTATGAAGACGTTCCGATGGACATGTCGTGGGCGGTCGCGGCAAACGGAATGGTTTATGTCTCGATGCCCTGGCTGGCCATCAGCGCCATGGATGGTAAAAATCCCTGGCCGCCGGCGTGGTATTTTCAGATGAGCTTCAATCTCGCCACCGCGCCGAACGTGGATGCGCAAGGCGTCATTTATGCCTGCGACGGGTCAAGCCTGTTCGCGCTTAAATTAATTCATCCCGCGCCACTGGCGAAAAGTTCCTGGCCGATGTGGCGCGCAAACCCGCAGCACAATGGTCGCGTGCAAAAGGTGAATTGAATTTCACGGCAGCTTTTCCCGTCCGCCAAAACCCGTCTCGAGGTCGTGCCAGAACTCCACGTCGTCCTCGTCCTGTTCCCAGCAGAGAAACACCTCGCGTCCGCCGATGATGGCCGGAAAATCAATCAGCCCGCGCGACAAGTCCTTGATGAAAATCCGGCGGCGCTGAAACTCGGCGAGGAGTCCCTGCATTCCGGCCAGCGCGCGAATCCAGTTGTTGACCGTTTCGCCGCCAATGTCGTTCCCCGACTCGGCCAGCCCGCCCAGGCGTTTTTCGTAGCGCTGCAAATCCTCGCGCACCCGGTTCATCTCCGCCAGCCACTTGCGGATCTGCGGCAACAGTTCACGCGCCTCGTCGCGCGTGTAATGCTTGTCGAAACGGTGGCTCATAAAAAGCCGTTCGCGGCGGCTGCACCGGACAACCACCGCGAACGGTTGAAATCACACTGCGCGGCAGGTTACTTCTGCCAGGTGCGCTTCTTGTGACGGTTCAAGCGCAGCTTCTTGCGCCGTTTGTGTTTGTTGATCTTTGCCTTGCGGCGTTTTTTCAGTGATCCCATA
>Ga0075522_10000292_pt1 | contig 35288 bp, 34 predicted proteins | sample NGEPerA_FD_74796 | JGI IMG/M metagenome (GOLD analysis project Ga0075522, IMG submission 74796) | Arctic peat soil microbial communities from the Barrow Environmental Observatory site, Barrow, Alaska, USA - NGEE PermafrostL2-A | ecosystem: Environmental > Terrestrial > Soil > Wetlands > Peat ... | reverse complement strand
TGAGGTCCGCCCCGGTGACGACCACCTCGATCTTGGTCGCCCCCAGGTCGATGCCCAGGTAGGTGGGCGTGGTCGAGGAGCGTCTGGGCGGCACGCCGTGCATTGTGCGCGAGCCCGACGAACTGCCGGGGACGTCATCGGGAGGGCGACCGGCCGTCCGCGCGTCGCTGCTGCGGGCATCGGGGGCGGGCATGGCCGACTGAGAGCCTAGCCGGACGGTCTTAAGACGCCGTTATGGGAGTGCTATGAACGCGTGTGCGAGTTGCGCCGGAGCGCCCGCACACGCGCCTTCTCACAGGGCGCCGGGCAATGTCCCCGCCAGGGCCATGTGGTCCGCACCGGTCATGGTCAGGCTGACGACACCACCCGTGTCAGTCGACAGCACGCCGAGGGTGGTGCTGTCGATGTCCACCGCGATGTGCGTGTTGTCCATCCAGCCGAGCACGTTGTAGCGCCGGCCCAGGTTGTGCGGTGCCGTCTTCGGCGCCAGCAGTGTGAGTGCCTGGCTGGCATTTGCCGAGCACGCTATCTGCGCGCCTGACGGCGCCAGGTAACAGTTGCCGTAGCCGAGCTGGCCGGTGTTGGACGTGAGGTAGGTCGTCTGATGGCCGGACCAGTCCACGGCGAACAGGGTGTTCTGGTTTTGGATGGCGGTGGGGAGGTTGTAGTAGTACTCGGACTCGATGCAGGCGACCCCGGCGGTGACGGGCAGCCCGTTGACGGTAAGGTTGTCGTTCTCGCTGCTCGGCGGCGGCGAGGGCGTCTCGCACAGGGTCGCCGTGCGTGAGGTCGTGGTGCTGTTGATGATGTGGTACGAACACGGCGGGGTGGTCGTCGATTGCCCGTTGTACCCGTACCCGTAGCCGCCGCACTGGTAGCCCGCGCCGTCGACGATCTGCGAACCGGCCCAGCCCACCGGCCAGCGGAAGGAGGAGGTGCCGGTGTTGTCGAACAGGTCGAGGTGGTTGGTGGGCGCGGCGAGGTCCTCAACCCAGCCGTGGCTGGTGTCCTTGGAGGAGTCCGAGCTCTCGTTGAGCAACGACACCGCGATGCGTTGGTCGTCGGGGCTCACCGAGAACGCGAGGATGGAGCCTGCGCCCTGCGCGATCGTCTTCGCCAGCGCGACCGTCCCGGTGGGGGAGAGGGAGTGGATCTCGGTGTCGCCGTCGAGGTAGTACACCATGTCGTTCGATGCGCTCACCAAGGGCAGGTCGATGTCCTGGTTGGGCTTGAGCAGGGGCAGCTTGGCGGTGACGCGGGCGACGACCTGGCCGGCGGTGTCGATGAGCATCACGTCGTAGGAGGAGCCCACCCGCGCTTGGTTGCTCACGACCACCGCGTAGGGGCCGGGCGGAAGCGGGACGGCTGTGGGCGTCGTCGTCACCGGCAGCGGAGTGGGCGTCGGCCGCGCGGTGGGCTTGGCGGAGGGGGTCGATGCGGGCGAACCGCAGCTCACCAGCGCGGCCGGCACAAGCAGGAGGATGGCAATTGTGCGGGCCTGGCGGATCATGGGAGAAACCCCGGTGAGTGGACGACGCGTGAATAACGCGCCGAACACGTCGGGGGTTACCAACGGGATGCGCGCGAGGCCGGCGAGGGTCAGCGCCGCCCCCGGCCCACCAGCCACCACGCGCCGGGAAGCAATCCTGTGGCCAGCACGAGCTTGATCGCGTCGCCGACGAGGAAGGGCTGCACCCCGAGGCTGAAGGCGGTCCCCGCGGTGACGTGAAGGTCGAGGGCGAGCCAGGTGGCGCCGATGAGGTAGATGAGCACCGTGCCGGCGAGCATGGTCGCCAGCGTGCGAGCCACGGTGCGGTCTCCGCCCCTCTCGGCCAGCCACCCGACCAGCGCCGCCGCGCCGATGAAGGCCACCACGTAGCCGAAGGCGGGGCCGCCGAAGCCGGAGCCATGGTTGGCGTACCACGGCACGCCGGCGATGCCGGCCGCCATGTACAGGAGCATCGACAGCGCGGCGCGACCGAAACCGAGCGCCGCGCCGGTGAGAAGGACCGCGAAGGTCTGACCGGTCACCGGCACCGGCGTGCCGGGGATGTGGAAGCTGACCTGAGCGGCCAGGCCGGTGAGCGCGGCGCCGAGCACGACCACGACGGCGTCCCGTGCTCGTTCGCCCGGGAGCATGTCGGCAAGCGTTGTGCGTGGTCTGGTGGCTGTCGCCATGGCATCTCTCCCCTGTGTCGCGAGGGCTTGCGGGCCTCGGTGCCGGGCAGAATACGGAACCGGGGTCGGCGCCGGTGAATGGCGCAGGTCTGCGGATGTCTGCGCCGTCCTCTCCGGGCGCGACCAGGCCGCCTTCGTAGGCGAGGATCACGGCCTGCACGCGAGACGACGACGCACGGTGGTGCTCCGCGGCCGTCGCCGGTCACAATGGGCCGGGAGGAACGACGTGGAACTGCGCAGCGGGACATGGACCGTCGGCCCGGCAGACGGAACCCTTGTCGTCAGGACCAAGCGCGAGGGTGCCGCAGCTCGCATGGGCCACGACCTCACCCTGACTGCGACGCGGTGGCACGCCACGGTCAGCATCGACGCCGAGACCCCTGATGCCTCCACGGTGCGCGCCACCGTCGACAGCGGGTCGCTGGTCGTCACCGAGGCGACGGGTGGCGCTATCGGCCTCAGTGCCTCCCAGAAGATCGAGGTGGAGACCAACATCCGGGAGAAGGTCCTGCACTCCGAGAAGCACCCGGAGATCACATTCGCCTCCACCTCCGTGACCAGCGACCCGAGGGCCGGGTCGGTGCGCGGGGACCTCACCCTGGCGGGGAAGACCCGGCCGGTGACCCTCGCCGTTCGCCTGGACGATTCCTCCGGCAACCCCACCGCGAGCGCGACCACGTCGATCGTGCAGAGCGAGTTCGGCATGAAGCCGTACTCCGCCCTGCTGGGCGGGCTCAAGGTGAGGGACGTCGTCGAGCTGTCCGTCGACGTGACGCTCCCCCGTCAGTGACCACGGTCGTTGTCGACGCCGGCCCCGCACTCGTCGAGCAATGGGTTGCCGCCGAGCTCGGCAACAGCAGTTACCTCGTTGTCGACACCAGCCGTGGCGAGGCCGTGGTCATCGACCCGACTCGCGACGTCGACCGCTACCTCGCCGCGGCCGCCGAGCGGGGCTGGTCGCTGGTGGCCAGCCTCGACACCCACGTGCACAATGACTTTCTCTCCGGCGGCCCCGACATGCGCGCAACCGCTGGCAGCGCGCTCCTGGTGCCGGCCGACGGTCGCATCGCCGGCGCCGACCGTGAGTTGAGCGACGGCGACGAGGTCGTGGTCGGGTCGCTTCGGCTCCGTGCCATCCACTCGCCCGGGCACACCCCCGAGCACCTCAGCTACCTCCTTGTCGACGCTGACGATCGCCGCCTCGCCATCTTCTCCGGCGGCGCGCTCATGGTGGGAACCATGGCCCGGCCCGACCTGCTCGGTCCCAGCCACACCTACTCACAGTCTCGGAGCGGACGCGACACGCTGCGCAACCGGCTGCTGACCCTGCCTGACGACCTGTGCGTGCTCCCCACCCACGGCGGTGGTTCGTTCTGCGGCACCGCCGTGTCGGACCAGAGGGTGACCACGATCGGCGCCGAGCGGCGCGACAACCCGCTTGCCACGGCCCCTGATTTCGCGCACTTCCTCGCGATCCACACCAAGCAGGGCAGGTACCCCGCCTACTACGCGCGGATGGCGCCACTCAACCGCCTCGCCCGCGCCACTGCCGCGGTGGAGGCGCGCAGGCTGACGCCCGCGCAGCTCCAGGAGGCGCTGGACGCCGGGGCGGTCGCCGTCGACTGCCGCCCCCACGAGGAATTCGACGCTGCCCACGTGCCCGACTCGCTCTGCATACCGCCCGACGGCCCCTTCTCCGCATGGGTCGGATGGGTGACCGACATCGACTCCCCCCTGGTCCTCATCGCCGGGTCGGCGAGCGCCGCTGACGAGGCGACCCGTCAGCTTGACCGCATCGGTTTCCGCGACCTGCGGGGCTGGATCGACGCCAGCGACTGGGTGGCCGAGGGCCGGACTGTGCGCAGCGTGACGCGCTGCACCATGGGCGACCTCACCGAGCGCATCCTCGACGGCGACGACATCACGGTGATCGACGTGCGCCAGGACGACGAATGGGCCGGCGGCCACCTGCCCGGCGCCGTGCACGCCCCGGCTCCCGACCTGGCCGGGATCATCGGACGGCTCGACCGCGAGTCGCCGATCGCGGTGCACTGCGCCACGGGCTACCGCGCGGCGCTGGGCGTGTCGATCCTTCTACAGCACGGCATCAGCGACGTCCTGCACGTCACCGACGGCGTCGACGCGTGGTCGGCGCTCGGACATCCCCTGGTCACGCCGGCCTGATCGTCAGCGGATCCCGGACGCAGCGGCCAGCGCCAGGCTGGAGACGCTGACCAGCACCCAGAGCGCAGCACCGAGCACCAGCGGGCGCGGGCCCGTGCGGCGCACCCCGCCGGTGTCGGTCGACAACCCGATCGCGGCCAGCGCAATCGTGATCAGGAACACCGCCGCGGCGCTGAAGAGGCTGCGCAGAGATGGCGACGGCGGCACGACGCTGACCACCGCGCTGATTGCCACGAAGGCGACCAGGAACCACGGCACGAGCTCCCAGATCCTGGGCAGGTGCGCGCCGCCGCGCCAGCGGCCTCGCCACAGGGCGAGGCCGACGCAGATGGGCACGATGAACAGGGTGCGCGTCAGCTTGACCACCACGGCGTGCTGCGCGGCGCCGGCTCCGTACACAGAGCCGGCGGCGACCACCGAGGAGGTGTCGTTGATGGCGGTGCCCGCGAAGAGGCCGAACGCCTGCTGCGACATCGCGAGAGCGTGACCGAGCAGCGGGAAGACCACCACGGCGACCGCGTTGAACACGAACACCGTCGACAGTGCGTAGGCCACGTCCTCGGCGGCGGCATCGATCACCGGGGTAACCGCCGCGATGGCGCTGGCTCCGCAGATGGCGGTACCGACCCCCACCAGCGTGCGCAGGCTGGAGCGCACCCGCAGCGATCGTCCCAGCAGCGCGGCGGCGAGCAGACAGATCACCAGGGTGCCCACAAGGACAGGGAGTGAGTGGACGCCGGCCGACACCGCCTCCCCGAGCGTCAGCTGCAACCCCAGGCTGGCCACGGCAACCTGCAGCACCTGGTGGCTGCAGAGGTGCAGCCCGGCTGCCAGCGAGCGCCCGGGGCGGCGGCGCAGCGAGATGAGCACACCGATCACCAGGCCGATGACCGGGGCGCCGACGATCGGCACCAGCCGTCCCAGCCCTGTCGCCGCCGCCGCAATGGCGACGCACAGGCCGACCCCGAGCACCGCGCCGAGGCTGGGTCGGCGCCCGGGTGGTCCGCTGGCTGGCACGGTGGGAGCCTAGAGAACGGGTTCGTCCCGGCGCAGGACGCCGCCCGAAACCTCCCCATCGCGTTCACACGGTGTGCACACCCACCGGCGATCGTGATGGTCACATTCACCCGGCGTCACAAGGAGATCGCCATGTACTACCGACCAGCCCGGACCCTCTTCGGACTCATCGCCGTCGGCGGAGCCGTTGCCGTGGGGGTCACAACCCACGACGCGGGCTTCACCGCCCTCACATTCGTCGGCGGGCTCCTGCTGCCCCGCATCCTCGGCGTACGCACCCACCGTGCCCACGGCTGGGGCTGCAAGGGAGGTGAGGGCCGCGATCAGATGCGCAGCCGCCTGGAGAGCCGCATGGAGACCTGGCACCGCCAGGCGCACGGCGACAGCCCGGGCGACCCGGCGCCGGCGACCGGTCCAGCCGGGGCATGAGCCTGCCTGCCGGGGCCGCTTCGGCGGTCCCGGTCAGCGCGCTCAGCGCCCGTCTACGATGAGCGCCACGTGAGGACTGTCCTAGTCGTCGATGACGAACCCGAGATCGTCCGCATCCTTCGGGACTACCTGGAGCGGGCGGGGTTCGAGGTCCTCACGGCGAGCGACGGAGAGATGGCGGTGGCCGCGGCCCGGCGCCAGAGACCGGACCTGGTCATCCTCGACCTCACCCTTCCGTCGCTTGACGGGCTCGACGTCGCCCGGGCCCTCCGCCGCGACGGTGAGGTCCCGATCATCATGCTGACGGCGCGCACCGAGGAGAGCGACAGGGTCGCCGGCCTCGAGCTCGGAGCGGACGACTACGTCGCCAAGCCCTTCAGTCCGCGCGAGGTGGTGGCGCGCGTGCGCGCCGTCCTCCGTCGCGTCGACGCCGTGCGGTCGCATGGCGACGTGGTCCGCGTCGGCGACGCCATCGAGCTCGACGTCCCCAGGATGGAGACCTCCGTCGACGGCAACCATGTCGAGCTGACCGCGACGGAGTTCCAGCTGCTGCTCCACATGGCGCGGCAGCCGGGCCGCGTCTTCACGCGTGCGCAGCTGCTCGACGCCGTCCATGGCGTCGCCGTGGAGTCCTACGAGCGCGCCATCGACGCGCACGTCAAGAACATCCGCCGCAAGATCGAGCGCGACCCGCACGCCCCGCGTCACCTCCAGACCGTGTTCGGGGTGGGCTACCGCCTCGCCGACAGCGCGGCATGACCGAGCCCGGTGACGGTCAGCGTTGGTCGGGGCCGCGAGGCGAGCGTCCGCCCTGGTGGCCCGCCGACCGGCCCTGGCCGCCGCAGCCGGGGCAGGACTGGCGACGCCACGGACGGCGCGTGGCGCGGCGCGTCGGCTGCGCGGTGGCACTGCTCTTCGTGGTTCTCGGAGGTGCCGGCGCAGCCCTGATCTGGCTGCTGCTCAGCGTCACCGGCGCGGTGGGCTCAGCGCCCTTCGCGCGGGTCGTCTCCGGTGCCGGGTTGCTGCTCGGGATCGCCGCCGTGGTCGGCGCCGGGATCGTCGTGCGCCGCCTCACCACCCCGGCGTCGCGCCTCGTCGAGGCCGCCCGGCGCATCGAATCCGGCGACTACTCCGCGCGCGTTCCCGTCCGAGGGCCGAGCGAGTTTCGCTCGCTGGCGCGAGCCTTCAACGCGCTCAGCGGCAAGCTCGAGGCCGAGGAGGCGAGGCGTCGGTCGGTGCTGGCCGACGTGGCCCACGAGCTGCGCACGCCGATCACGGTGATCCGCGGCCAGGCTGAGGGCATCATCGACGGCGTCTACGCCGCTGATGCCGAGCACATGCGCCCGGTCCTCGCAGCCACCCGCAGTCTCGAGGTGCTGGTCGACGACCTGCGCACCCTCGCTCTCGCCGATGCGGGCAGCCTGCACCTGCAACGCGAGCCGGTCGAGCTTGCCATCCTCGTCCACGACACCTTCGCGACCTTCGCGGACGTTGCGTCGGCTGCCGGCGCGCGCCTGTCCGCACGCATCGAGCCACCGGGGCTTGTGATTGACGCCGACAGCGTGCGCCTCGGCAGTGTGCTCGCCAACCTCGTCAGCAACGCCCTGCGCCACGTGCATCGCGGCGGCGAGGTGCGCGTCGACGCCCGGGAGTTCGGCGGCGGGGTCGAGGTTGTCGTGGGCGACGACGGCGACGGCATCGCGCCGACACTTCTGCCGCGCGTGTTCGATCGATTCGTCAAGGGCGTGGACTCGCCGGGGTCAGGTCTCGGCCTGGCCATCGTCCGTGACATCGTCGAGGCGCACAGTGGCACGGTGACCATGGCCAGCACGCTCGGCGCAGGAACCGAGGTGCGGCTGACACTGCCGCCGGCCCACGAGAGCTGAGCAACGACGGTGAGGGTCGATCTGTTGTGAGCAGCGCGCGAGCACCCGCGACGGCGCGAGGCGTCCTCGGCTACCTGGGCGCGCTCCTTGCGCCGGTGGCGGCCACCGCGGCGCTGGTGCCGCTGGGCGGCGGCGTGTCGCGCGACTACGTGTTCATCTACCTCGCGGTGGTCGCAGTCCTCGCCGTGGTGAGCGGACTGGGCGCCGCCACCTGCGCCGCGTTGGTGAGCTTCCTGCTCGTCGACTACTTCTTCGTCGCCCCCGTGCACACACTGACCATCGCCGACCAGACGGACGTCATCAACCTCATCGTGTTCGTCGGCACCGCGCTCCTCGTCGGCGGCCTGGGCTCGCGGCGGCGACGTGCGCAGCTGCGTGCGGAGGCGCTGTCGGTCGAGTTGCGCCACGCCAACGCTGAGCTGGAGCGGCTCAACCGCGAGCAGGCGGAGGCGGCGGCCGTGGCCGTGAGGCTGGCGCGCACCGAGCAGCAGGTGCACGCGCTCGAGGAGACAGACCGGCTCCGCGCCGAGCTGCTCGCCAACGTCTCCCACGAGCTGCGCACCCCCCTGGGCACGATCCTGACCGGCACCACCGACCTGCTCAACGACGGGGACCTGGCGCAGGCGGCGCGCGCCCGGATCAGGAGCGTCGTCGCCGAGACCCAGCGCCTCGGCCGCCTCGTCTCCGACATGCTCGACCTCGCCCGCATCGAGGGCCGAGCCCTTCGCCTCGATCCCGCCGAGGTGGCCCTGCGCGACGCGGTCGACGCGGCCGTCGAGCGGCTGCGTCGCACCTCCCCCGACCGTGTCGTGACGATCGATTTCGACGAGACGATCGAGGTGACCGCCGATTGGGACCGTCTCGGCCAGATCCTCGACAACCTCCTGCGCAACGCTGACCTGTACTCCCCCTCGGGGAGCCCCATCCGCGTCGAGGCCGCGCGCGGCAAGCGCTCGATGGTGGTGACCAGGATCATCGATCAAGGTCCGGGGATCCCCGCCGACCAGCGCGAGCGCATCTTCGAGCGCTTCGTTCGGTCCAGCGACGACGCCGACGCCCACGCTGGCGGGACGGGCCTCGGCCTGGCCATCGTTCGCGGACTGGTCGAGGCACACGCGGGGCGTGTGTGGGTGGAGGATCCGCGCGACGGAGAGGGGACCCGCCTGGCGTTCGCCCTTCCCGCCGCCGGTCCGTCAGCCGTCGCTGGCGAGGATGTGCACATCGACGTCGACGAGTAGCCGGATGAGGCGGCGCAGGGTCCGCGACTGGCGCCTGCCGGGAGTGCGCATGAGCACGATCTCCGTGCTGCCGTGGTCGCGGGCGTACTCCGCGACCGTGGCCGCGATGTCGTTGCCGTCGATCGTCACGAACTGACCACCTAGCTGGTGGATGAGTGCCGCGTAGCCGCCTAGCAGCTGCTTCTCTGCGTCGGTCCGGTGAGTCCGACGCACGGAGATGGCGGTCACCGCATCGTCCCGGCTCGCGGCGAGCCGTGCCGCCGTGGTCAGCAGTTGCTCCTGACCCGGGAGCGGCGGCACGCACACGAGCAGGCGCGGTCTAGCCTGCCACGGGGCGGCGATGTTCTTCGATGCCATGTAGCTGAGCAGGCGGCGGTCGGTGTGCTGGGCGACGCGGCGGAAGGTCAGTTCGCGCAGCATCGCCAGCACCGTCGGCCGAAACGCGCCCTGCAGCGCGCGCAACGCCGCCTGCGGACTCATGATCAGCCCGTCACGCAGCCGCTCCTCGAGCTCGGCGGGAACGATGTCGACCAGTTCGACCTCGTCGGCGGCGTCGAGTGCGGCGTCATCCACAACCGCCGAGCTCGGGTCGCGATCCATCAGCGTCCCCATGGCGGAAACGGTGCTCTCCAGGTTGCCGATGTCCACGGTGGCGATGACGGTGACGCCGGCGGCTCGGATCACGGGGATCACGTCGGCGACCAGCTCGCCTGCGGTGGTGTGGCCGGCGAGGTCGTCCACCGCCGCAACCTCTGGATTGCGCGCCAACAGGGCCGGCAGGTCGACAACGCCGCGCGCGGCGGCTGACCTGTGTCCGCCAAGGAGCGTCAGGCCGTCCAGCTGCCCGACGGCGGTCACGGGCACCGCCGCGACCACCACGTCAGTACCGCGCCCGGCTCGACGACGCGCCTCGTCGAGCATCGCGGTGGTCGTGCCGCAGCCGCGTGCGTACCCCATGTAGACACGCAGGCTGCCGATGCTGTGGGAGTCGCCCTGCAACCGGCGCAGCAGGCTGTCTGGGTCGGGCCTCTCCGGATCATCGCCCGCAGCGATGCCGTGCCGCGCGATCACATGCACGTCGACGTCGGGGAGACCCTCGACGATGCGGTCGACGATGTTGGGCCGCAGCGAGCCTACCAGTCCGCCTGCCTTCGGCTCACCGATGACCACGTGCCGCGCTAACCGCTCTCGCGTGGCGTCGATCACCGTGGTGGCGATGTCGACCCCGTCTCGCTCGACGACCCCACACTGCAACTCTGTCGATAGCCGCCGCCAGGTGACGTCATCAGCATCGGGGCTGGTGGCGTGCTCGTGGACGTGGACGATGGTGCAGAGGCCGCGACGGCGACGAGCCAATCGGGCGGCGCGGCGAATCAGCTGCTCGGCGCTGCTCCTCCCCGACACGGCGACGATGACGTCCTCCGGCGGCGCTTGGACGCCGCCGCGCTCGGTCCCCACCCGTTCGGCGACGAAGCGCAACCCGATTTCGCGCAGGGCCGCGAGGTTGCCGGGGCGGAAGAAGTTCTCGAGCGCGGTGTCGACCCGATCTGGGGCGTAGACGTTGCCGTGACGCATGCGCTTGCGCAGGGCCTCGGGGGTGATGTCGATGAACTGCACCTCGTCCGCGGCATCGAGAACGGTGTCGGGTACCGTCTCTTGGATGGTGATCCCGGTGATCTGTTCGACGAGGTCCTTCACCGATTCCAGGTGCTGGATGTTCATGGTGCTGATCACGTCGATGCCGGCCGCGCGGATCTCCTCGATGTCCTTCCATCGCTTGCTATGCCGCAACCCCGGTGCGTTGGTGTGCGCCAACTCATCGACCAGTGCCACCTGTGGCTGGCGCTCGATCACGCCGTCGACGTCCATGTCGGAGAGCGTCGTCCCCTTGTACGTCACCGTGATCCGGGGTATCACCTCGAGCGTGCCGATGGCCTCGGCGGTGTGCCGGCGACCGTGCGTCTCCACGAACCCGACAACCACGTCCTCGCCGTCCTCGCGCCGGTCGCGGCCCTCGCGAAGCATGGCGAATGTCTTCCCGGACCCAGGGGTGGCGCCGAGGTACACCTTGAGAAGCCCGCGGCGCTGCGGCCGGTCGGTCAGAACGGCAGCAGCGGTGGACGATACCGGCTCAGGAGGCTGCACCGGCATCGATCGCCATGTTGAGGGAGAGCACGTTGACGTGCGGCGACCCGAAGATCCCCAGGTCGCGGCCCTCGACGTGGGCTTCGACCACCTGGCGCAGCTTCACGGGATCGAGGTGCCGTGCCGATGCGACCATGGCGACCTGGGCCAGGGCCCCGGCCTCACTGATGTCGGGGTCGAAGCCCGTGAAGTCCCCGGTGACCAGGTCCACTGGCATGGGCGCGTTGCTGCCGTCGAGGTTCTTGGCCACCCCAAGACTGTGCAGGTAGTCGGTGTAGCCCGTGACGCGACTGACCAGGATCTTGCTGCTCGGCGCGAGGTTGCTGCCGGTGGAGTTGGCCGCGTTGCACGGCAGCGGCTTCCCGTTGGCGTCGACGGTGAACGACGGCCTGCTCTGGAAGTACCTGGTGTCGATGACGAAGATCGTGTTGCCCTGGTCATCCTTGCTGGTCTGGTAGACGACGTTGCCGCTCTTGTCGGTGGTGGTCTTGTAGTAGCACTGGCCGATCAGGCTGGAGCCGATGATGTTCCCCTTGCTGTCAGTGACAAGGCTGCCGTTGGCCTGGTGATTGAACGCCACCTGAGAGACGCCGGTCATCACAAGCGGATAGGCAATGCCGCACACGACTGTGACGGCCAGTGTGATACGGGTGCCGACCCAGAGTTCACGAAGAAGCTTGCGAAGCATGTGAGGCCTCCTAGGCCAGATGAACGGCCGTGATCAAGATGTCAATCACCTTGATCCCGATGAACGGCGCGACGACCCCTCCGACGCCGTAGATGAGCAGATTGCGACGAAGCAGGGCGGCGGCTCCGACCGCGCGATATCCGACGCCCCGCAGGGCAATCGGAATCAGGGCAATGATGATGAGGGCGTTGAAGATGACCGCGGACAGAATCGCGCTGTGTGGTGAGTGCAAACGCATGATGTTGAGCGCGCCCAGATCAGCCAGCGCGGGAGTGGCGATGAACAGTGCGGGAATGATTGCAAAGTACTTGGCCACGTCGTTCGCGATCGAGAACGTGGTCAGTGCGCCGCGCGTCATCAGCAATTGCTTACCGGTCTCCACAATCTCGATGAGCTTTGTTGGATTGGAATCGAGATCAACGAGATTGCCTGCTTCCTTTGCTGCCTGGGTTCCGCTCTGCATGGCCACGCCGACATCTGCCTGCGCCAGGGCGGGCGCGTCGTTGGTCCCGTCCCCCGTCATGGCAACCAGTTTGCCCTCGCCCTGCTCCTGGCGAATCAGCGCGAGCTTGTCCTCCGGGGTGGCCTCGGCGAGGAAGTCGTCGACCCCCGCCTCCTTTGCGATGGCCGCCGCGGTGAGGGGGTTGTCGCCTGTGATCATGACCGTGCGCAAACCCATCCGGCGCATCTCCTCGAAGCGCTCCTTGATGCCCGGCTTGACAATGTCCTTGAGGTGAATCGTTCCCAGGATCTTCTTGTTCTCGGCGACGACCAGTGGCGTGCCGCCGCTCCGAGCGATCTTCTCGACGTCGGAGCTGACCTTTTCGGGCAGGTCCCTGGACCCACCGTCAGAGCACCAACGCGCCACCGAGTCCGCCGCCCCCTTGCGAATCGAGGTTCCGGACTGGTCGACGCCACTCATCCGCGTGGTCGCGGAGAAGGGAACAAACTCCCATCCATCTGCGGAGCCCCCCGATGCACCGAGCCGCTTCGCTAGCGCGACGATGCTGCGGCCCTCAGGGGTTTCGTCAGGGAGGGACGCGAGATTTGCCGCCTGCACCAGCCGCTGCATGTCGACACCGCCTGCGGGGAGGAACTCTGAGGCTTGCCTGTTCCCCAGGGTGATGGTTCCGGTCTTGTCGAGCAGCAGGGTATCGACGTCGCCCGCGGCCTCCACCGCACGGCCTGACATCGCAATCACGTTCTTCTGCATCAACCGATCGATACCCGCGATCCCGATGGCCGACAGGAGAGCCCCGATGGTCGTCGGGATCAGGCAGACCAGGAGTGCGATGAGCACGGTCACGGTCACCGAGGTTCCGGCGTAGACCGCAAAAGGCTGCAGCGTCACCACGGCAAACATGAAGATGATCGTCAGCCCGGCCAGGAGGATGTTCAACGCGATCTCGTTGGGCGTCTTCTGCCGAGACGCCGACTCTACCAACCCGATGATCTTGTCGAGGAAGGTCTCGCCCGGGTTCTGGGTGATCTCCACCACGATACGATCGGACAGCACCCGGGTACCCCCGGTCACCGCGCTGCGGTCGCCTCCGGCCTCGCGAATGACGGGGGCCGACTCACCGGTGATGGCCGACTCGTCGACCGATGCGATGCCCTCGATGATGGTCCCGTCGCTGGGGATGACGTCTCCCACCTCGCAGATGACGATGTCACCCTTGCGGAGTTCCGGAGCCGGCACGGGAGCCTCCCTGCCGTCGACCAACCTGCGGGCGATGGTGTCCGTTCGTGTTCTCCGCAGCGTCGCCGCCTGCGCCTTGCCACGGCCCTCGGCCACAGCCTCGGCAAAGTTGGCGAACAGCACCGTGAACCACAGCCAGAGCGCGATCTGAAAGACGAAACCGCTGTTGGGGTCGTGGTTGAAGAGCCCCGTGACAAACGCATACGTGGTCATCAGGGCTCCGATGCCCACCACGAACATGACCGGATTGCGCGCCTGCCAGCGAGGACTCAGTTTCCGGAAGGAGTCGCCGAGCGCGGGAATCAGGATGGCGCGGTCCAGCAGGCTCTGGGTGCGACGGCGACGGGACCGGACGGGAGCGGGCTGCGGGTTTGGGGTGGACGCTACAACTGTCATTCCTGCTCTCAGTGAAGGTGACCGGCGACGATTTGCAGGTGCTCGAGGATCGGTCCGAGCGTCAGCGCAGGGAAGAACGTGAGCGCCCCGATCACCAGAACCACACCGATGAGCAGGAGCGAGAACAGTGGGGTGTCGGTGGGAAAGGTTCCCGCGCTCGCGGGGATCACCTTCTTCTTCACCATCGATCCGGCCAGCGCAAGGATCGGAATCAGGAACAGATACCGTCCCATCCACATGGCGAGCTCAAGTGTGGTGTTGTAGTAGAGGGTGTTCCCGGTCAGGCCGGCGAACGCGCTCCCGTTGTTTCCCGTCGCTGAGCTGAAGGCGTAGAGGATCTCGCTGAACCCGTGTGGTCCGGAGTTCAGAGGACCCACCTGACCTGGTGTCACCAAGACCGACAGTGCGGTGAAACCGAGAATAGACAGCGGAAGAATGAGGATGGCAAGCGCCGCCAATTTCACCTCCCGGGCGTCGATCTTCTTGCCCAGGTACTCCGGCGTGCGACCGACCATGAGCCCGGCGATGAAAACACCGAGAATGACGAACATCAGCATCCCGTAGAGCCCGGCGCCGATGCCGCCAGGGGTGATCTCACCCAACTCCATGGAGAGGAGCGGTACCAGGCCGCCCAGCGCGGTCAGGCTGTCGTGCGAGGCATCCACGGACCCAGTGCTGGTCCCCGTGGTCGATGCGACGAACTGCGACGACTGTGGAATGCCGAATCGGACGGACTTCCCCTCCATGTTTCCGCCCGACTGAGAGGCGCTCGCCACCTGCGTCACACCGGCTCCGTTGAGGGCTGGATTCCCGGCTTGCTCGGCGTAGATGGCGATGCCGGTCATGCCGGCTAGGATCACGCCCATCGCGGCGAGAACTGCCATCCCCTGCTTGATGTTGCCCACCATCCGCCCAAAGGTGACGGTGAGTGAGATCGAGATGAGTAGGAGACTGAAGATGGTGAAGGCGTTGGTGAACCCGTTGGGATTCTCATAGGGATGCGCCGAGTTGGCATTGAAGAACCCACCACCGTTGTTGCCCAGGTCCTTGATGATCTCCTGCGACGCAACCGGCCCCTGCGCGATGGTCTGGGTGACACCGGTCAGGGTGTGGGCCTGGGTGTACCCAGAGAAGTTCTGGATCGCCCCTTGGGAAACGTAGACAAGGGTCCCGATGACCGCGATCGGCAGCAGGACGTAGAGGATCCCCCGCGTCACATCGACGTAGAAACTGCCCAGCGTCTTCCCCGACCGTCGCGCCAGCCCGCGGATCAGAGCAATCGCCAGTGCCAAGCCGGTGGCTGCGGACAGGAAGTTGTGCATCACCAGCGCGACCATTTGCGAGAAGTAGCTCATCGTGGCCTCGCCCGCATAGTTCTGCCAGTTCGTGTTGGTCGCAAAGCTGATCGACGTGTTCATGGCCAGGTCAGGAGCCACACCGGGGAACCTCTGAGGATTGATCACGCTCTGGAACGGCAGCCTGTCTTGGAAGCGCAGCAGCAGGAAGGTGACAAGAATGCTCACCACCGTGACCACCAGGGTTGCCGCCAGATAGCGAACCCAGGTCTGCTCGTCATCCTCCTTCACCCCGATGAGTCGGTACACACCCCGCTCGACCGGGTGGAGAACGCGGCTGAGGAGCGTGCGCTCGCCGCTGAACACCTTGGCCATGTACTTCCCCAGCGGACGGGCGCACAAGACCACCGCGGCGAAGGTGACCACGACCCCAATGATCTCCCAGAGCATCAGAACTTCTCCGGAAAGAGCATTGCGGCAACGAGGTAGATTATTGCCAGCAGAGCGATGATGCCGGCGACGATGTAGCCGGCCACGGGGCTCATAGCTTGGTGAGAGCGGCGACGTACGCCGCGCTGGCCAGCGTCAAGATGGTCAGGACGACGATCATGAGCAGGTCGACGTTCACGCTGCATCGCCCCTTGCACGGTGCCCAGGTGCGGTGAGCTGGATGACGGCGGGCAAAACGTGCCTCTGCACGGCGCGCGGATGGTAGACGAATGTCCGTCCCCTCATGGTGATCGCGTCACCCTGCAGGCGGAGGTACCGGGACCTGCGGAACAGTTGGCGGCGTCGCACGAGCAGGTCGACGGTGGAGTCGCCCACCACCCGTCCCAGAACAACGCCAAGGCTCACACCCGCCGAGTCGATCACCTGCAATCCGATCAGGCTTGCCAACGGCTGCCGGAGAGCGCGGCTCCTGCCCTCGTCCATGCCGGCAGGATCGCTCTGCAAGCGTGAACGCATGGTGAACGTTCTTTGCCGGTCAGCCTCTCGCCGCGCCCACCTCCGGGACGGGTCCGAATCGGTAGCCCTGGCGGCCGACGGTGACGATGACTCGCGGGTCGGCGGGGTCGGCCTCGAGCTTGCGACGCAACCGATTGACGAAGGTGCGCAGGTACGCGCGATCACCGGCATACGACGGTCCCCACACGCGCGAGAGAAGGGTGCGCTGCTCCATCAACCGTCCGGCGTTGCGCGCGAGCTCTGCCAGTAGCACGTACTCCGTCGGCGACAGCCGCACTTCGGCGCCGCCCCTGGTCACCGCACGGCTGCCGAGGTCGACGACCACGTCGTCGCAGCGGATCACCTGGCGTGCCTCCGCAGCGGGCCGCACACGGCGAAGGACAGCGCGCACGCGGGCGAGGAGCTCGTCGGCGCCGAACGGCTTGGTGAGGTAGTCGTCAGCGCCGAGGTCGAGGGCGCGCACCTTGTCGGTCTCCTCGCCTCGCGCTGAGATGACGATCACCGAGGGCTGGCGGCGGCCCTCCAGCGTCTCGAGGATCCGCCAGCCGTCGACGAACGGCAGCCCGATGTCGAGGAGAACCACGTCGAAGTCACCGCCTCGTAGGCTCGCGATCCCGGCACGTCCGTCGGATGCCGTGCTGACCCGGTGGCCGTGACGTTCGAGGCTGGTCACGAGCACCTGGCGCAGCGCCGCCTCGTCCTCGATGACGAGGATCCGTCCCGTCTCCGTTGCTGCCATGCCCCGTTCAGTGTGGGCGGTTGGTGGGGCCGGATGCCGCATTGCCGGTAGCATCCACGCATGATCCGGGCCCGCCTCGACGGCCGTCTCCTGCCCGACGTCCATGAGGTCTCCGACCTCGACCAGGTACACCCGGCTGCTGGCCAGCTGCTCTGGGTTTTCTGCGAGGCGCCGGCCGTGGCCGAGGTCCACGCCATCGCCGCACGTTTCGATGTTCACCCGCTGGCCGTCGAGGACCTGCTCAACAGCAACCAGCGACCCAAGCTCGACGACTACGGACACCAGTTGTTCATCGTGCTCTTCGGCGCCGTTCCCTCTGACGACGGCAGCATCGGTCTCGCCGAGGTGCACTTCCTGGTGGGCGACGGCTACCTCGTGACGGTCACCAGCGCCCACGTGCCCGCCCTTGACGCTCTCGAGCAGCAACTCGACCTTCGCAGCGAGCTGGCGGCGTGTGCTCCCGACATGCTGCTCTACCGCGTCTGTGATGCCCTCGTGGATAGCGTGTTCCCGCTGCTCGACCACATCGGCCAGCAGATCGACGACGTCGAGGACTCGGTGCTCCAGAACCCCGACCGGGCCACGCTGCGCGCGATCTTCGAATTGAAGCGAGACCTGCTCACCCTCCGCCACATCACCGGCCCCCAGCGCGACCTGTTGCAGTCACTGACGTCGCCGCGCACCGAACGAGTCGGCAAGGACACGCAGCTGTACCTCCGCGACGTCTACGACCACACGGTGCGCATCGTCGATGAGGTCGACACATTCCGCGACCTGCTCAGCGGCTCCCTCGACGCGTATCTCACCTCCATCTCCAACCGTCTCGGCGAGCAGACGCGGCGGCTGACCGTCGTTGCCACCATCTTCCTTCCATTGACATTCCTCACCGGCTTCTTCGGGATGAACTTCGCCTTTCTGGTGGGCCACATCGCCAGCACGCAGTCGTTCTTCCTCGGCCTGTCGCTCATGGCAGTGTCGGTGCCCACGCTGGTGTTCATTGTGACCCGGCTCAACCGGCGCGCCGACCCGCTGCCGACGGAACACACGCATCGGGGGCGGATTCGGATCAGCAGGTCCGCGCCGAGCGCCGGGCCGACCGTCGCCGACGGCAGTGGGAAAGCGATCCAACCGTAGCGCCCGGCGACGATCAATCCGGTGTGAGTCGCCACGGCGCGCCAACAGCCGCTTCGACCTCCTCGAGAAGTTCGCGGGATGCCTCCGACTCGAGGCACGTTGCGGCCTCGATCACCACCCGGTGGAGCAGTCCGCGCAGGCTGGCAATCTCATCCTGCGACCGCACAAGCTGCCGTCGCAGATCGTCCGTAGTGTGATCGACTGCGGCCATCGTCTCTGCCTCCTCGGGATCCGGTCATCTGTACATGGTGGCACCGTCCGGGGAAACCACGTCTGTCGCCGCGTGATAGGGTGCCGCTGCGCCCGAACCCAGCCACCGGAGACCACAACTCGATGACTGTCGGTAGGCCAGGCATCGACGCCATCGGACCGAAGACGAGCGCGTTCGTTCCTCACGACCTGCTTGCCCCCATTCCGGCGATCGGCAGAGGACCGCTGTCCGGCCTCAGCGCTGTAGTGAAGGACGTCTTCGACATCGCCGGAGAACGTGCTGGCGGCGGTAGCCCCGAGTGGCTCGCCGACGCTGCGCCGGCGGCGTCGACAGCACCCGCACTTCTCCAGCTGCTCAACGCCGGCGCGACCATCGTCGGCAAGACTGTGTGCGACGAATTTGTGTACAGCGTCACCGGCGCCAACGCGCACTACGGCACGCCGGTCAATCCGCGTGCCCCCGATCGCCTCCCCGGCGGGTCGTCGAGCGGCTCGGCAAGCGCGATGGCGGCCGGTGCCTGCGACTTCGCGCTTGGCACCGACACGGGCGGCTCGGTGCGGGTGCCCGCCGCGTTGTGTGGTGTGTTCGGGATCCGAACCTCACATGGCCGGGTGCCGATCGGTGGTGTGCTCCCCATGGCGCCGTCCTTCGACTCGGTCGGCTGGTTCGCTGCGAGTGCCGGCGTGCTGCGACGGGTTGGCGATCATCTCCTCGGCCCCGGGCGTGTTGCCGCGACCATCGATCGAGTTCTCCTTGCGACCGATCTCCTGGATTCAGCTGACCCAGAGGTGGAGGCGGGTGTCCAGCAATTCGTGTCGCGATTGCACCGCGACCTTCCCCAACCCGAGGAGATCGCTCTCTCCGATGGGGCCATCTCCGACTGGGTCGAGTGCTTCCGGGTCGTCCAGGCATTCGAAACCTGGCTGACGTTCGGAGATTGGATCACGGCCAACGCTCCCCAACTCGGCCCGGGTATCGACGAGCGTATGCGCTACGCGGCGGCCGTCACGGCTGACCAGGTCGCGGAGGCACGCTCGCTGCGCGACGTGATCAGGAAGCGGTTGAACGATGTTGTGAGGCCCGGGACCATCGTTCTCATACCGACGGTGGCCTGCATCGCGCCGCGGTTGGACGCATCGGCGGAGGACCTGCAGCGGTTCCGCAGCCGCACCATGGCATATACATGCGTCGCCGGCCTGGGAGCCCTGCCGCAGGTGTCTGTGCCAATCGGTCTCGCGGGCGGTGCGCCCATCGCAATGTCGATGCTGTCATGGGCCGGCGGCGACGAGGACGTCCTGGATGCGGCGGCTCGCATCGCCGTCCACTGCGCACCCTGACGCCTCGCAGACCCTGAACGTATACTCGGCTGCCTGCGGGGGAGCCTTGGTCATTGACCGCGGCCTGTTCGCAGGGCTGCGCCGGCGGGCCGAGCTAACCCGCGTCAGGAGGAGCGATCGTGACTGTCCTGGCAGTGTTGATACCGGTTGCAGTCGTTGGGCTGGTCATCTGGATCATCGTGGGGATGAAGCAGCGCGCGGCGGAACCATTCACCCTGGCCAGTGCCACCGCCCTGTACGCACATCTCATGATCATCATCACTGCGACCGCGGCGCTCTGCGGCGGCGTCCTCGTGGTGAAGGTCCTCGCTGGATTCATCAACATCAACTATTCGTATTCCGCAGGGTTCTTCTCCGGGTCGTCGGGAACCCTCTGTCCGACGGGAGCGCCGGCAGGTGCCTGCACCGCGCCGCCCCAACCCGACTTCACCCCACAGCGGACTCAAGACCTGGTACTGGGTCTCACCCTGGTCATCGTCGGCGTCGCCGCCGCCTTTGCGCACAGGGCGCTCGCCCAGGCGCTCAGGAGTTCGCCAGGTGGTCGCCCTGTGTGGGTGGAGCGGGGTGCGGCCATCGCTTTCACCGCCCTCTATGGATTCGGTGCACTCTTTGGCCTGATCGCTGGGGCCTCCGCACTGATCAGCTATTTCGTCGTCCCCGGGTCGCCCATATCTGGGTACACGAATACCTTTCCGATCACGTCGGGAGGGCAGCCGTTCGGTGACCTCGTGGGCGCCGCCATCCTCTTCATTCCAGCCTGGGCGGTCGTATCACTCTCCCTGCGTCGCTCGTTGAAATCGAGTGCCCTTCTTCCACCGCCGGCGACAGGTCCGGTGATGTCGTGAGTGTGGCGGTGGCCGGCAGCGCCTGACTTCGAGGTCGTGGAGGAGTTCGGCAGGTCGCCTGGCCGTTCTGCGGTGAGCGGACTCGATGGTGACGGGTCGTGACGGAAGGTGTGCGACCAGCGCTCGTCAGTCGTGTGAGCGGTCCATCGCGCGAGGACCTCAGAATGGCCGCAGAGCCGTGCCTCCTAGCCAGGTGCCGTGCTGTTCGTATGACAGACTAGGTTGTCGAGCGTGCACCTCGTTCCCGCTTGCCTCGATACATCGCACGGTCCGCGGAACTCAGAAGTGCCTGGAGATCGCTTCCGGCCTCCGGGTATGCCGCGACCCCAATGGTGCGCCCACGACTGCCAATTGTCCTGCGACTCTGACAGGGCTTGTGATCGTGCGCTGCAGCTTTCTTGCTAACGCGGATGCCGACTCGTCGGTTGCCCCGGCGAGCAGGATCGTGAATTCGTCGCCGCCCCATCGCGCCACCGTGTCGGACTCGCGCACCGCCTCCAGCAAGCGCCCCGAGATCTGCTGAAGAACGACGTCGCCGCCACCATGACCGAGGCTGTCGTTCACAACCTTGAAACCGTCGAGATCTATGGCCAATATTGCAAACGTGGTTCCTGCGCGTTTGGAGACGAGCACTGCCTGATTGATGCGGTCATAGAGCAGCACACGGTTAGGTAACCCGGTGAGGTGGTCATGGAGCGACACGTGAAGAAGCGCTTCTCGCTCCGCGGCCAGCTCGCGTGTGAGCTCATCCATACGCTGGTCGAAGGCGCGCGCGACTTGGACCAGGCTGGCGTCGAAGCTCACCCGCACGGCGTTGAGCGCGTCGGAGAGGACGCTGCGGGGGGTCCTGAGGCGTAAAGCTTCCTCACGAAGTATCTCGACGATCGTGTCGCGCCAGATCAGATGCGCCCTTGTCAAGTTGACGGTCGACTGCTGGAGCGAGGCAGCCAGGTCGCCGCGGTCGGCGATGTAGAGCATCTCCTCAGGCGAGACCGGCACCCGATAGGCGATCCAGCGCGCCGTCATGACCGTGGCGAGCCAGTTGATGCCTCGCGACCGCTCGACGTACTTCGCGTCGGGAGGCCGACCGACCCAGCCGTAGTGCGCGGCGCGTGAGCTACAGAGGTCCCAGCAGTCTTCAGCTCGGAGAGCGAGGGCGAAGCCCAAAGCTTGACCGGCATCGGGTGCTGGACGCGTCACCTCGCGGCTTTCAGCCTGGCTCGCGGGCCGACTGGACAATGGGGGAGACGGCTCCATGGACGTCATCCTATCCGGATCACGACGGGCGATCAGAGCCGCGGTGAGGAGCGTGACCCCGTGTGTGACAAGTCTTCACGCATGGAGCGACAGCCGCGTGGATCCGTGACAGCGGCCATGAGGCGGGCAGCCGCGACTGAGCGATGTTACTCGCGGTGCGTCGGCATCCTGCGACCACGCGCTGACCCGCAATACTCGCAACGCAAGTAATCCTTACGGTGTAAGAGAATTTGGCGGAGGGAGAGGGATTCGAACCCCCGGTGGCTTGGCGGCCACTGCGGTTTTCAAGACCGCTCCGTTCAACCGCTCCGGCATCCCTCCGCGCAGTCACGCGCTCTCCGATCCGCCTTAGGCGGCCTCATCGCCGCACGAACCGACGAGCTGGTCGGCCAGCTCACCAAGGCGGCTGATGTCGGTCTTGATGAGTACCACGGCATTGGTGGCCGTGGACGCGCGCACCACCCGTTCGTCGTTGGCCGGCAGCGCGGTGAGCAGCACCAGCGGGATCTCGCGCAACGCCGGCGACGAACGCACGGCGGCGCAGACGGCCAGGCCGTCCTCCTCGGGCATGTTCACGTCTGTGATCACCAGGGCGGGGCTGAGGGAGAGCAGCATCTCGATCGCGGCGCGGCCGTCCGCGGCGGTCACCACGTTGTGGCCGTGCTTGACCAGGAGCAGACGCCCGAGCTCGCGGATGTCCGGATCGTCGTCGGCGAAGAGCACCGTGGCCAGTGACGCGTCCTCCGTTCCCATCCATGAGGAGCACATCCGAACCACCCGGTCCGCCCTTCCGGTGCTGGCGATGCGGTCCTCGCGGACCTGTTGTAGCAGGTCACCCAGCTCCTCCGGCAGGAACCTGAAGGCGACGCCAACGTCGCGGCCTATCACACCGGCCGCGGCGGTCAGCGCACCAGCGCCTCGAGCTGAACAGCATGCTGCTCGAGGTGGCCGACGAGGAATTCATCCACGATCCCGGGCAGCTCCATCGTCCCGAAGGTGCTGTGCTGGCCGCGAGCCGTCCACGCCTCGGCATCGAGCCCGAGAAGAGACCCGCGCAGTCGGGCGATGTCGCCGGCGAGCCGGCGCCACAGAGCGCCCCGGTCCTGGTGGCGGTCGCGTTCGATCGCCGCGATCCTCGTGGGGTCGGCCTTGGTCCGCCCGAAGGGATCGGGCGCCGTCATTCCGCGATCGACCACCTGTGCCATCTCGGCCGTCCAGTAGGGGACGAACTCCGCCATGTGGGCCCACACCTGGCCGGCCTCCCAGCGCTCCCCGGTCGGCGGGTCCGGCTCGGTCAGCGCACCGGCAGGGTTCTCACGCGAAGCGAGTACGTGCAGTCGCTCCGTCACGGCGTCGAGACGCTCGACAAACCCAGCAGCCGCGCTGGTCATCTCAGCGGCCGCAACGGCGACCCGGCCACGATCCGGTTGCGCAGGCTGCCAAGACGGTCCACGGTCAGCACCACCTCGTCGCCGGGACGCAGCCACGGGTACGCCTCGCCATCGTGCACCAGGGCCAGCTCGAGGATGCAGCCGGTACCGCATGTGCCCGAGCCGACGACGTCGCCGGGCTCCACCCGTGTGCCTCGCGATGCGTAGCTGATCATCTCGCCGAAGCTCCAGAAGATCTCCTTGAGCGACGCGCGCGAATACTCCCGGCCGTTGACCGTCGCGGTCATGGTGAGGTCGAACGCACGGCCGCTTCGAGTGTCGTCTATCTCGTCAGGCGTGACCAGCATGGGACCGATCGTGGTGGCGAAATCCTTGCCCTTGACGGGTCCCATGCTCAGCTTCATCTCGCGGCGTTGCACATCGCGGGCGCTCCAGTCGTTCATCACACAGTAGCCGGCGATGCGCTGCTCGGCCTCCTCCGGCGTGAGGTCGGCGCCACCCCGTCCGATAATCGCCGCCACCTCAAGCTCGAAATCCAGTTCGGCGCTGCCGGGTGGAATCGCGATGTCCTCACCGTCGCCGGCGATGGCATACGGGTTGCTGAAATAGAAGACAGGCAGCTCGTACCAGTCCGGGTTCATCTCCAGGCCACGCCTCTTCCGGGCCGTCTTGACGTGCTGTTCGAACGCGTAGAAGTCGCGCACCGTCGGTGGCCGCGGGATGGGCGCGCGCAGCGCGACGTCGGCGAGTGCAAACACGTCGGTGGGATCATGCCGGGCGGTCTCCGCGGCAGCCGCAAGGCGCTCGCCGTCATCGCCGAGCAGGCCGAGCAGGCTCGCTTCCTCGGCCAGCGCATGCACCTGCGCGTCGACCACCAGTCCGACGCGATCGAGTCCTTGCGCCTGGCGTCGAAATGTCACCCAGCGCATCCGCCCTGCCTCCTCTCTGCGACCGTGGCCCCGCCCCACAGTACATATACTGGCCCTCCCACGGGGAGGTGGCTGAGAGGCTGAAAGCGCCCGCCTGCTAAGCGGGTGAGGGATGTTAAGTCCCTCCGGGGGTTCGAATCCCCCCCTTCCCGCCACTCCGCTGCGGACAATCCCTCCAGGGTGAGGTGGACGTCCAGCCGGCATTGTGCAGACGTTGCGTCGACCCTTCTATACCGTCAGGATGGCGCCGTGACATCGGTGTCTCCGCGGCCTCACTCGTGGGATGTGGCGGGCAGCTACTTCGAGGCCTGCAACTGCGACGCCATCTGCCCGTGTCGTACCGTTGGCGACCGGGCGGGCGGTCGTTCCACCCACGGCATCTGTCAGTTTGCCCTCTCTTGGCTCATCGACAAGGGTAGGGCGGATGATGTCAGCCTCAACGATCTCGCTGTCGTGATGGCCGGTTGGTATGACGACGATGAGCCGAGCTCGCCGTGGCGAGTCAGCCTCTACGTTGACGACCGCGCCGACGACGCGCAGCACGAATCTCTGACAGCGATCTTCCTCGGCCGGGCGGGAGGCACGGTTTGGGACAACTTCGCCGCTGCCATCGGCACCGTGCATGAAGTGCGCCGTGCTCGGATCGCCCTGTCACACGTGCCGCGGCGATGGCTGATCCGGGCCACCACCTTCGTCAGCGTGTCGGCCAGGGTCCCGGTGGACGCGCCCGCCGCGGTAGCGTGCGGCATCCCCGGGTTGGATCGGCCAGGCCAGGAGGTGATCTCCGACACATTACAGGTGAGTGACCCGCCGCTCTCTTGGGATCTCCACGGGCGGTGCGGCTTCGCGACGGATTTCCACTACAGCGGCACACCGCGTGGGTCAGGGTTTGCGTGAGCAGACTGGTTTGTTGGTCGTGTTCTCGTCCGCGACATTCAGAACGGGAGCGAGCAGTCTTCGTGCGATGTCGCGGCTGTCTACCGGCCGCGAGCGGCCACCTCGCCGGCCGTGGCCAGTGCGCGACTGAGCCGATCCGGCGTGCTCGTGAAACACAGCCGGAAGCGCTCCTCCACCGCGAACGCGATCCCGGGAGTGACCAGCACCCGCTCGCGGGCGAGGGCGGCCACGTACTCCAGCGTGTCCGGCCAAGGACTGCGGATCCACAGGAAGATGCCCCCCTGCGGCTCGGCAACATCGAGGTTCACAGCCAGCGCCGCATCACGAGCGTGGTCGCGCAGAACGCGGTAGCCGTCGACGCTGATCTGCCACGAATCAAGGTGCAGCAGCGCGCGCTGCACGGTCGCTGAGGCGTTGACCATGCCCAGCGCGCGCATGCAACTCTCCAAACCGCGGCCGATCTCCTCACCGGTCAGCGACGGGTGCAGGGCCAGGTAGCCGATCCGCTCGCCGGCCAGGCCCATGTCCTTGGAAAACGACCGCGCCAGCACCGTGTGTTCGTAGTGGTCGAACGCCTCCACACGGCGCGCAGGCTCGTACACGAGGTTGCGGTAGGCCTCGTCGACAACGAGCAGGATGCGCCGGCCGGTGCGCCGGTTGTGGTGCTGGAGGACGTCCGCGATGGCGCTCATCTCGTCGTGTTCGATGACGTGGCCGCTGGGGTTGCTCGGCGTGTTGATGATCAGGGCCGCGGTCCGGTCCGTGAGCGCGCGCACCAGGGCATCGATGTCGACGCGCTGGCTGGCGTCGTCGGCGCGCACCGGCACGAACGTCAGGCCGCCCGTCTCGCAGTAGGGCGGGAACTCGGGGAAGTACGGCGCCACACCGACCACCTCGTCGCCCGCGTCGAGGAACGCCCGCAGCGCCAGGCAGATCGCCCCGGCCGCGCCACCTGTCATGGCGATGCAGGCCGCTGTGACGCCGGCGACCCCGACATCCTCGGCGGCGCGCTCGCGCAACTCCGGGTAACCGAGATTGGGCATGTACGCGTTTCGACCCGGGTAGTCCTCGGCAGCAGCGCGCATCAACGCCTCCCGTACCACCGCCGGTGCGTCCAATGGTTGCCCGAGAGAGAGATCGATCACCGAGTCGTCGCCGTGGTCGCTACGCAGCTGCTGGCCCTGGGCGAACATGCGGCGAATCCATCCGCCGGCCTCGACCTGCGCGGTGGTCCAGCGCGACAGCGGCGACCGTTTCACCGCCGCCGGCTCAGGCGATCGACTCGGTGCCGCGCATCCCGCCGGTGTGCCACGAGTACGGGTACTCGCGGTCCACTAGCTGTCGCGCCACCTCGGTGCGGTGCAGGGGCCGGAAGGTGTCGACCATCACAGCCAGCTCGTCGGTCTCGCGCGGCCTCTCGGCCGACGCCTCGAGCGCGCCGGGTTGGGGACCGTGGGGGACGCCGCCGACGTGGTGGGTGAACGAACTCTGCTGCACGCCGCGGCGTGCAGCGTAGTCACCGTCGACGTAGTAGAGGACCTCATCGGAGTCGAGGTTGCTGTGGTGGTATGGAAGCATCACAGCGTCTGGATCCCAGTCCAGCTTGCGGGGCACGAACGAGCAGATCACCACGTGGTGTGCCTGGAAAGTCTGGTGGATCGGCGGGGGCACGTGGAAGCGCCCCGCGCGCGGCTCGAAGTCGTGGATGTTGAACGCCACCGGGTAGATGGTGCCATCCCACCCGACCACGTCGAATGGATGGTGATCGAGGTGGTAGCGGGTCACCCGGCCGGCGCGTTTCAGCCACACCTCCGCCGGTCCGTCGCCGCCCGCCTCGAGTGCTTCCGGGCCGCGGAAGTCGCGCTCGGAGTAGGGCGCGATCTCGGTCAGCTGGCCGTTGCGCGCGCGATAACGATCCGGCGAGTCGACCAGGCCCGTGACCTCGACGGCGAGGATGCGCACGTCGTCGAGCGAGTCGAACTCGATGCGGTAGATGGTGCCGCGCGGGATGACCACGTAGTCGTGTGGGCCAAAGAGCAGCGAGCCGAACTGCGTGTGCAGCGTGCCCGCACCGCGGTGGACGAAGAGGATCTCGTCGGCGCTGCCATTGACGCACAGCACCTCCTGCTGGCGGATCGGGAACGCCAGCCCGATGTGCACGTCGTCGTTGACCAGCAACCACTTCCGGCCACTGATGACGTCACCGTCGGGCTGGAGGTTGAACCCCTGCAGGTGCGCGTGCTCGTGAACCTGCTCGCGCTCATGCGCCATCAGGTCGGCGGGTCCCTCGCTGATGTCGTGCGCCGCTTCGGGCATGTGGCGGTGGTAGATCAGCGACGACGGCCCGCTGAACCCCTCACGCCCGAACAGCTCCTCGAAGATCGGCTTGCCATCCACCTCGAAGCGCATGTGGCGCTTGCGAGGAATCTCGCCGAGGCGGCGGTACGTTCTCACCCCGAGAGATTAGAGGTTGCCGCGCGCTGCCTGTTCGCGCTCGATCGCCTCGAACAGTGCCTTGAAGTTACCCTTGCCGAAACCCTTGCACCCCTTGCGCTGGATCACCTCGAAGAACAGGGTGGGCCGGTCACCGACAGGCCGCGTGAAGATCTGCAGCAGGTAGCCGTCGTCGTCGCGGTCGATGAGCACACTGAGATCCTCGAGGCGGTCGAGGTCCTCATCGATGCCCTCTGCGCGGTCCCCGAGTGCCTCGTAGTACGACCGTGGCGCCTTGAGGAACTCCACGCCGCGTTGGCGCATTGCATCCACTGTGCCGACGATGTCGTCGGTGTGCACGGCGATGTGCTGCACCCCGCTGCCCCGGTAGTAGTCCAGGTACTCCTGGATCTGTGAGGCGGCGACGCCCACGGCGGGCTCATTGATCGGGAAGGTGATCATGCTGCGCGGGTCGCGCGCCACCTTGCTGCGCAGGGCGCTGTACTTGGTGGCGATGTCTTTCTCGTCGAACTCCTGGAAGACGTTGAAACCGAACACCTCGGAGTAGAACGCCACCCAGTCGTCCATCTTGCCCAGCTCGACATTGCCGACGGTGTGGTCGATGAAGCGCAGACCCACCCCGCGGCCGTTCTGCCTCTCCTCGCGGTAGCCGGGCCAGTGCGCGCCAGCGTACTCGTCACGCTCGACGAAGTGGTGCACAGTGTCGCCGAACGTGGCCACCGAGGCGAAGGTGAGCGCGCCGTCCTCATCGCTGACCGTGACCGGCTCACCCACCCCGTGCGCGCCACGCGCGGTGGCCGCCTCGTACGCGGCGCGCGCATCGGCGACACGCAGCGCGATGGCTCGCACGCCGTCGCCGTGCTGGCGCACATGCTCCGCGATGGGCCCGTCAGGTGTCAGGGGCGCGGTGAGGACGAGCCGCACCTTGCCCTGCTGGAGAACGTAGGAGGCGCGGTCGCGCACCCCGGTCTCGGGACCTGCGTAGGCGACGACGTCGAACCCGAAGGCGTTGCGGTAGTGGTGCGCGGCCTGGCGGGCGTTGCCCACCCAGAGCTCGACGTGGTCGGTTCCCTCGAGCACCGGCGTTCCGAGCTCGACCGGTGTCTGCAGGGTGTCGGTCACGCTGTCACAGCCTCCATCTCCAGGCGGCTCGTCTCGAGGCCCTTCCAGAAGGCATTGACCCCGTTGAGCATCTCGGCCGCACCGTCGAGGAACTTCTGCTGGTCGAACCCGGGCCGCTGGAACGCGCCCTCGAGCTCGTCCATCGTGTGGGCGGCGTGCTGGTCCTCGACACGGTCGTGCCATGTGAAGAAGGCGAGGCGAAGGTCCGGGCACTCGCGGTCCTTGAACTGGTCGAGCCCGTGGATCAGCTGCTTCCAGAAACCGGCGGCGGCCCAGTGCTCCACCGCGAAGCTGGCGCCCTCGGCGACATCGGGATCATCACTGCCGTAGATGCGCGCCAGCTCGTCGCAGAAGAACAGCGTCTCCTCGCGGCCGAACTTGCGCTTCCCGAGGTCGTCGAAGCCGAGGCCGACAGCCTCGCCCACCTTGACGAGCCACTCGAAATGGCGCGCATTGAAACGGTAGACGCCGCCGTCGACCGTGCCCTCGGTGGAGACCAGTGCGGGATCACCCTCGCGGTCCTTGTCCTCGTCGCTGCGGGCGCTGCTGTCGCGCGGCGATGTGCGCCCGTCGTTGAAGACCACGCCAAGCTCGTTGACGAGGATCTCGCAGGACTCGCGCGCCTGCGACATCGTGGGCGCGTTGATCGTCTTGAGCAGCTGGGCGACGATGAACAGGTTGCTGAACACCGAGAACTGCTGGACCAGGTCGCGCACCTGGGCGCGCGAGGCCTCGCCCTTGTCGAACCACACGCAGTACTCGTTGTTGGTGACCACGGGATGGCTCATCACCGTTTCGCGCACCTGGTCCAGGAAGCTGTCCCAATCCGACGCCGACGCGGTACGGGGTATCTCACTGACGACGGTGGACATGAGGGCCTCCTGCGCCTGTTCGTTAGCACAAACCAGACTAAAAGTTTGGCCCCCCGTACACCATCTGTCCACCAAGTCGGCGATTCAGTGGACAGATTGCGCTCCTCTTGCCAATAATATTTCACTATGACAAGTCAGGCCCCTTCCAGACGCGGCTCCCGCCCACAATCTGCCGTGCCTCCCATCGACGCCGTCGACCGCCGCCTCCTCGAAAACCTCGCGTCCGACGGTCGTCTGTCGGTGGCCGCGCTTGCGGAGCGCACCGGTATCTCCCGCGCCGCCACCTACACCCGTCTCGACAACCTGCGCGACAACGGGGTCATCGAGGGCTACTCGGTGCGCGTCAACCCGGCGCGGGTGGGCCTCGGCGTCACCGCCCTCATCCTCGTCTCCGGCCGCCAGCCGGCGTGGCGATCGCTGCGCGCCCGCCTCATCTCCATGCCGGAGGTGGAGTACTGCGCCTTCACCACCGGCGAGTACGACGCGCTCCTGCTGGTGCGCGTCCCCGACGTGGAGACGCTGCGTGACGTCGTCCTCGAGCGCCTCCAGGCCAGCGAGGAGATCCGCGCCACCCAGACCATCTTCGTGCTCGAGGAGCTGGTCAAACGACCCCTGGTGCTGCCCCAGGCCTGAGTCACATCAGCCGGATCTCGCCCGCGACCTCGAAGATGGCCTCGATCTCGACGGCGGCTCCCAGGGGCAGCTCACTCACGCCGACGGCGCTCCGCGCGTGGCGTCCGGCCTCGCCGAGCACATCGACGAACAGATCTGAGGCACCATTGATCACAGACGGCTGGCCCTCGAAGCCTGGTGCGCTGCGCACGTAGCCGGTGAGGCGCACCACGCCGGCGATGTCGTCGACGGAGCCGAGCTCCGCCGCCGCGGTGGCCAGGAGGTCGAGGGCGATGGCGCGAGCCAGGGCCTGCGCCTGCGCGGCGTCGATGTCAGCGCCGACCACGCCCGCCACCACGCGTCCATCGGCGCGAGAGACGTGCCCGGAGAGGTAGAGGAGGCGGCCGCTGCGCCGCGCCGGCACGTAGCTGGCCAGGGGCGCCCCCACCGGCGGAAGCGTCAGCCCCAGCGTCGCCAGCCGCTCGCTGAGCATTGTCAGGATTCGCTCAGGTAGCTCGCGTTGGCGCTGAAGGAGGAGGGTGCGAAGCCGAACGCCGTGGGCACGGCGTCGATGCGGGTGATGTTGTGGCGGGCGAGCATGCGCAGCTGCGCGGGCGTCACCGGCGGGTTGCGCAGAACCTTGTCCATGACCGCCGCCGCCGGCAGCAGGGCGCCGACGGGCACGTGCACCTTGATGCGCAGGCCGGCGCCGATGGCGTCGTGGATGATGTCGACGATGTTTTCGTAGGTGATCTGCTCGGGGCCGCCGATCTCGATCGCGGACATGCTCGGCCCCCGCTCCAGCGACAGCACGATGCACTGGACCACGTCCTCGATCGAGATGGGCTGGAAGAGGGCTCCGCCGTCGCCCGCGATGGGGACCACGGGAACGCTGTAGCGCACCAGGCCTCGCAGGGTCGTGAAGAAGCCGTCCCCGCGGCCGAAGATGAGGCTCGGCCGCAGGGTGGTGAAGCCGATGCCGCTGGCCATCACCGCCTGTTCTGCGCGCCACTTGGCGTAGTGGTACGGGAAGCGGGGGTCGGGGTCGGCGCCGATCGCGCTGATGTTGACGAGGTGCCCGACGCCGGCACTGAGAGCGGCCGCCACGACGTTCTCGGTGCCGCGGCGAATCACCGCGTCGAAGGTCTGCTTCCCCTTCTCGCGGATGATCGCCGTGAGGTGAACGACGGCGTCGCAGCCCGTGAAGGCCTCGGTCAGGCCGGCTCCCGCCACCACGTCGGCGCGCACCACGGTCAGCCCCTCGCGTGGGGCCACCTTGCGAGTACCGCGCGCCACGAGGACGACGTGGTTGCCGGTCGCCAGCAGGGCGCGCGCGGTGTTCCTCCCCACGAAGCCGGTTCCCCCGGTGATGGCGACACGCACCTGCTTGGCTCCTCATCTGTTGACGCGCCGCCGAGCGTACGAAAACGCCGTGCGGCGGTGATCAGCCCAGGGCGGCCGGGCCTTCAGCGCCGGCGAGCTCCTCGGCGGCATCGTCGTCCACGCCGCCGTGCACCTCGGGCTCCTCCTCGGCGGCGAGGGCTCGCTCCATGGCCATCGGGAGCCTGTCCAGGGCCCGCGCAAGGGTCCGGCGCACGCGACGGTGGAAGAGGCCGCCGACCAGCCGGGCAAGGCCGAGCAGGCGGAGCTCGGCGTCGACATCGATCACCGTGCCACCGTCAGCGCCGGCGACCACGGTGTTGCGCACCACCAGGTCGACCAGCCGGTCGTGCTGGCGCACCTCGATGACGTCTCCCTCGACGGTGACGTCATCCTCGCTTGTGCCCGCCAGCAGGAACGACCGCACCCATCCCACCGGGGCGTCGACGCGGAACTGGCTGGTCACCTGCACCAGGAGAAGTGTGCGTGACGGCTGCCGTGGCCGTCCCCTCGGCGCGGGCCGGCGGTCAGGCCGCTATGGCTGGGCTCCTTCCACAGCGTGATGCATCTCCGTCGCGGGCATCTCCATCATGCGCAGCATGGCCACCCCCCCGGTGCGAAGGAAGCGCACCAGCAGCACCGCCATGAGCACGAGGACGGCGATGTTCAGGAAGGTGTCGTAGTTCCATGAGACGGCGGTGTCGAACACGGTGACGTGACGGTTCGTCGGCGTCAGGCCGCTGACGTTGAAGAGCAGGCCGACAACAAGACCGGCCAACGCCATCGTCAGGTACGAGACGGCGAAGAGGTAGACGGCAACCCGCCGCCCGTAGTACCTGCGATAGATGTTGAGGACCGGGAGGATGACCAGGTCGGCGAAGATGAAGGCGATCACGCCGCCGAAGCTGATGCCGCCGCGCCAGAGAACCGCCGCCAGAGGCACGTTGCCGACCGAGCAGACAAAGCTGATCACTGCCACCAACGGCCCGATCACTGCGCCCCACACCTCCGAGAGAAGGCCGTGGCCCTCGAGAAACAGCCTCGACCACACCGAGTCTGACACCCATGATCCAAGAGCGCCGGCGATGACGAAGCCGAGGACCAGGTCCGTCCACAGGCCGTAGATGTTCATGAAGAAGTAGTGGGAGATGGACGTCAGCGCGCGTCCCGAAAACGCGCGTTGCAACAGCGGTCCGTCGGTGATCGACATGTCCATCGCGCCGTGGCCCTCCATGCGACCGGAGAGACCGCGGTCCGCCTGCTCGTGAGCGGCGCTGACCAGTCTCTTGCTCAGGGTCACCTTGAAGAGGATGGCGAGCAGGACAACCATGACCAGGCCACCCAGCAGCTCCGCGCTGAGGAACTGCCAGCCGAGCAGGATGAGGAGCACCAGGCCCAACTCAAAGACGAGGTTGGTGGACGCGAACTCGAAAATGATGGCGTTGCCCAGCGTCGCTCCTTTGCGAAACAGGGTCCGCGCAACCGCCACCGCCGCGTAGGAACACGATGACGAGGCCGCGCCCAGCGCGGTCGCAATCATCACCTCGCGCGGCCGGTCCTTGCCCAGCAACCGCGAAATCGTCTGCTTGGACACGAGTGCCTCGACGATCGCGGACAGCAGGAAGCCGAGCGCCAAGGGCCAGAGAACCTGCCAGAACATGGCGAAGGCAAGACTCAATGCCTTGCCGATCTCCTGGAGAACGAAAAGCATCAGCGATCCTGACCAGGGAATCCCGGGACCCTTCGCTCGGCGAAGCTCTCGGGATCAGCGGCGCCGACGATGGCTGTGGACGTCTCGACCCGCCGTTGCGCGAGCGGCGGATCCTCCTCCATCCGCGGATGGTATCCGACGGTCGCACATTGAACCTGGTCGACCGGCCATTGCCCTACGAACATATGTTCGCTATCATCATGCCCCGGCCGCGACCCAGCGCTCGTTCCGATGAGGCGGTTCGGTGAACTCAACGACCAGGAGCGCTGTGGATGCATGCGGAGTCCAGGGGACGAGTGTTGGCCGACACCGTCGCAGGGTTGCAGCGGCGCTACGGCAGCGCGGCCGTGCACCGCGGCGACGAGCCCGACAGTGGTGAAAGGGCCGCCTGGGAGACGGGCATCCCGGCCCTCGACGTCCACATCGCTCCCGGCGGCCTGCCTCGCGGCAGGATCACCCTTCTCCAGGCGGCGCGATCGGGGACGAGCGGGCGGCTCACCCTGCTCCAGGCGCTGGCCGCCCGGGCCAGTCGCGAAGGCGATGTCGTCTACGTCGACGTCGCCGCCAGCCTCGACCCCGGCTTCCTCGCTGACCTCGGCGCGGACCTCGACAGCTGCCTCGCCGTCCTCCCCGGCCGAGGGCGCTGGCACGAGGGGCTGGCCATGGCCCGCGCCCTCGTGGTCGCCGGCTCACCGTGGGTGGGGGTGGCCCTGGGCCGTCAGCGTCCCCGCGACGCGGAGATCGAGCAGGCACTCAACGGGCTGGTCGAGGCGGTGCACCGGCGCCGGGCCGTCTGTGTCGTCGCCGCCCCCGCCCCGGCAGCCGCTCCCCTCGCCTACGCGTCCTCGCTGACACTGTCCTGCCTGCCCGCGGGATGGCAGGAGTCGCACGGCGACATCACCGGGCTACGGGTCACCCTCGAGGTGACCAAGAGCCGCCTCCACGCGCCCGGGGCCATTGACACGCTGCTGCTCCGCTACCCCCGTCCCTACGCGACCGCCGAGGTGGTGGGCTATCCCGTGGTGATGACGCCGTCGCAAGGCGAGGCGGAGGTCGTGAATTCGTCGCGGAGCGACTACGCCGCGCGAGGCGCGGCGAGGGAGGGGGTGTGCACGGTCGACTTCATGTCGATCGTGCGAGGGGGGATCTGCCCGCCCCCTGTGAGAACAAGTGCCTGACAAGGCATTGCGGCGGCTGCTCTGCGCACGCTATCCACACCTCGGCCTGGTCGCCGCCCTGCGCCGCCACCCCGAGCTGCGCGGCGAGGCAGTGATCGTCGGGGGGGCACCCGAGTTGCGCCTCCCCGTGCTCGCCGCCTCCACGGCGGCCGCGGCCACGGGGGTGTGTGCCGGGCAGCCGCTCCGCCAGGCGCAGCAGCTCTGCCCACAGGCGGCCTTCGTCAGCATCGACGACGGCGACGTCGAGAGGCTGCGCGCCGATGTCACCACCGCGCTCGGCGCCCTCAGCCCGGCAGTGGAGGCGGGGGAGGAGGAGAGCTGCTGCGATCTCAGCGGCAGCTACGCCGCCCTTCCCGACGAGGGCCGCTGGGCGGCGGCAATCGCACGCACCCTGATGGAGACGCTGGACGGCGAGCTTCCCGCCGTGGGAGTGGGCAGCACCCGCTTCGTCGCCCGCATGGCGGCGCTGGCCAGCGAGCCCCGCCATGTCCGTCGCGTTCCCTCGGGCGCGGAGGCGGCCTTCCTCGCCCCGCTGCCCCTGGGGATGCTCCCCGTCGACCCGGCGATCGGCGCACGCCTCGCCGCCCTCGGCCTCGACTGCCTCGGCGCCGTCGCCAATCTCTCGCCGGTTGAACTGCAGCGCCAGTTCGGCGCCGAGGGGCTGGTGCTGTACCGCCACTGCCGTGGCGAGGACGAGGGCGGCCTGACGGTCGACATCGGGCCGCGTCGCGCGGTGGAGAGGGTGATCCTCGACGGGGCCGTCGCCGACCTCGAGGTGCTCCGCTTCGCCGCTCACCGCTGCGCCACCGACCTCGGCGACCAGCTGCGCGGCCGTGGTCTGGTGGCGGTGGCCGTGGCCGTCGTGCTCGAATTGGAGGAGGCGCCCGCTGTCCGCGTGGCGGCGCCACCGCCCCTGCCCGCCGGCAATGCCGCCGAGCTGTGGGCGGCAGTGCTGGCTCTGCTCGGCGAGCTGCGTCCGCGGGCGCCGGTGTGCGCTCTCCGCCTCGAGGTCGAGATGCGCGCTGCCGCCGGCCGCCAGGCGGATCTCTGGCGCGGCGGCGACGCCCAGCGCGAGCAGGTGCTGGCGGCAGCGGCCCG
>Ga0075522_10000290_pt1 | contig 35354 bp, 30 predicted proteins | sample NGEPerA_FD_74796 | JGI IMG/M metagenome (GOLD analysis project Ga0075522, IMG submission 74796) | Arctic peat soil microbial communities from the Barrow Environmental Observatory site, Barrow, Alaska, USA - NGEE PermafrostL2-A | ecosystem: Environmental > Terrestrial > Soil > Wetlands > Peat ... | reverse complement strand
CAACGGTCCCATAATTCCGTCTTTTCTGCCGCCGTAAACCCTCTATGAAATCTCCGCTCCATCCTACACTCCATCTTTTCCCTCTAAGATAAAGTGTTGCGTCGATCAGTTGAGACCGCCAACGTTATACTTTCACCGCCGGCAACCCTCTCAAGATCGTTCTCGTCGAGAGCGACGCTGTCGTTTCCGATCCCCGGCTTCGAGCGGGATTTCTGTTCGAACCTGCCTTCGTGGTTGCTCATGGATATCTCTCTGGATTTGCAACGCGGCATACCGTCAAGCAACAATTTACGACGATCCGCGAACGGGCTGTGACCGAGATCACACCAGCCGGTCCGCGCGGATTAGGGAGGGATCGTGACGATACGAAGCGCGCCATGCGACTGGATCAGCCGATCTCGATAGGTGACATGGATCACTGACAGCGCCTCAGGAAGGAATATGGTTCGCCCTACATCAACGGTGAGGATCTCACATGGACATCAGCAAAATCGACCTGCGGAAGAACGACGACCTCGCGGGCTCGCACGATCGCGCAAGAGCCGAGCTTGGCGAGGAAGAACTCTCGCGGGTGTCAGGCGGTAAAAGCAGTAGCCTGGCTTTGGCGTGCGTTAGCGGGAAGCATCTGGCGGTAGGCAAACTCCACGTATGATGTCGCCCGTCGGCACTTCGCGGACGTTGCCGGTCTGGATGCCGAGGTGCATTCCTGGGGCATCCGCTACAGCAACTGCCGTTGTGCGAACGAAGCAAACACGCCCGGAGTGCTGCTCAGTTCCGCAAAGCTCCCGCTTTGTACGATCTTGCCGTCGACCAGCACGATGATCCGGTCGACCTGGCGCACCGTGCTCAGCCGGTGGGCGATGACGATGCGCGTGACGTTGAGGTTTCCGAGTGTGCGGCTCACGATGGCCTGCGACTGATTGTCGAGCGCGCTGGTTGCCTCGTCGAACAGCAGGATGCGGGGGCGGCGGGCGACCGCTCGCGCGATCATGACCCGTTGCCGCTGGCCGCCGGACAGCGTGTTCACGCCTTCGGACACGACGGTGTGCATGCCCATCGGCATCGCCTCGATATCGGCCTCGAGACCGGCTAGCCGTGCGGCCTCCCATGCCTGCTCCAGCGGAAGCTGTACACCGCCGCAAATATTCTCGTAGATGCTTCCCGTCGCCAGCGCTCCGTTCTGCAGGACGACGCCGAGCTGACGGCGTACGGCGCTGATATCGAGCGTGTCGATCGCCTTGCCATCGAAGAACACCGCGCCGGACTCCGGTCGTTCGAAGCCCAGCAACAGGCGAAACAGAGAGGATTTGCCGCTGCCCGAGGGGCCGACGATGGCGACATATTCGCCCGGGGCGATCCTGAGAGAAACATTGTCCAGGACCGGAGCGCCGCTCGACACGTAGCGAAAGGTCAGGCGGGAGAATTCGACCGCTCCGGACAGTTCGCCGGGCGGCTTGCGATCTTCCGATACCTCGGCGACGCCCGAAATCAACGGCTGCAGCCGCCTGAGTTGGGGGATTGCGATCAGCGCATCGCTTACCCCCGTGGCCCACGCGCCGACCGATCCCATCGACTGACCGAATGCGGTGAAGAAAGCAAGAAAGCCGCCGACGTTGGCGAGGAGGGGGCTTTCGGTCCAGGTCGCAGTCGCAAAAATGATGATGGTGGCGATGAGCGGGAACGATGATTCAAAAACGCCGAGCGCGTTGGCGGCCTGTTGCGAGGCAAGGAAATGCTGCCGTTGCTCGACGAATTGTCTCGACCACACCGCCAGCGAGCGCACCGTAGCGGCTGCGACCCGCAGCTTTCCAATTCCGGAGATCAGCTGAAGGACAAACCCGCTGGTCTTGCCCTGGAGATCGAAATATTTGTTTTCGCGATAGAGCCTGATGAGGCTGACCAGAATGATCAGCAGGGCTCTGACTAACGTCAGCAAGAGCGCGATCAACCCGAGCTTCAGGTCGTAGTAGAGCATCAGGCCGATGCTGATCCAGCCGAACAGCCCCGCCATCATTCCGCGCAGCACGCGCCCGGTGAGGATTCTCCGCGCGGCATCAATTCCCATCGAGCGCCCGACGAAATCGCCGACGGTGTATTCGCGAAACAGCGATGCCGGCAGGCGCAGCATGCGATCGATCACCGCGGCCTGCAGCTTCCAGTCAATCAGGCCTTCCAGCCGGAGCATCGCGAGGCCTTCCATCGCCTGGACTCCGGCGGTAGCGATTGCGGTCACGGCGAGGGCGAGCGCGCAAAATACCAGCTGATCAAGTTCGGTCCTGGGAATGACTGAGTTGATCAGGACCTCGGTGACGAGTGGCGCAACCAGTGACAGCAGGCCGATCATGATGACGGCCAGCGCGATACGGCCAATGCTGCCGCGCGAATGGCGCAGCGAGAAGATCAAGAGGTCCCGAAAGGCAAGGGATCGCGCCGGCAGTGCCGGATAGAAGGTGACAGCCTCCGGCGCAAGTTCCAACGCAAGAGAACGATCGAGGATCCGGCGCTCGCCCGTCATTGTCTTGATCATCGTATAGCGCCCGCGGGGCCCGCGGATGAGCGCGACCGGATCGCGTTGTGGACCGTGCCACGCCACCAACGGGCCGACGTCCTCCTTCCACCACGCCCCGCGCAACTGCGTCTGCCGCACGCGCAATCGTGCGGCTCGCGCGATCTCCACGACGTCGGAATAATCCTGCCGTGCCGAGGCGCGACGAGGGGGAGCGCTGATGGTCGCGCGAATCTCGTCCGCGACGATCTGGCAGGCGGCGAGGAGCGGGTCGGCAGAGTCCGTCTGGATCTTGGCCCGGTCAAAACGTCTCCGTGCAATCGCGGCCAACCGATCGAAGGACTCGAATGTCTGTGCCGTCAGGAGTTCGCTGCGCCGGGCGAGGCGTTGCGTCTCGCGCTCGTCGCAGCGCAGCAGGTAGTCGCGGAGGCAGCTGCCGATGCATCGATGGAACTGGTCGATGGCCGACCACAGTATATCCGCGTCGGGAAAGCCTGAGTTTCCGGCGATCGCGCAGGCGGTTTCGCCGGCTTCGATCCACATTCCCGATGTCAGCGGCAAGGGCGGGCCGTCGGCTGTGAGAATCGGGTCGAGTCCCATCAGCTTCGCTGCGCCGCTCTTCAGCGACACCCAGATGATGTTGCGTACCGGACCGCGTCGTCGCTCGCCGGCGGCAATCTCCATTTCACCGGAATCGGCGACCTCGCGCATCTCCCAGTTCGGATTCGGGCCGGCCATCAATTGCGCGAGCTGCCCGATCCATTTGGCGATCAGGTCGAAGGATTGAAATGTGGCGCGGGGCAGGACAGCGACTTCCGCGCCCTGTCCGCCAACCGCGATGACCCGGGTTCGCAACGCGGAGACATTCACGCTGTCCTCAAGGTCGAGAAGGATGCCGCCGGCCTCGACCCTGAACAGATGATGCCGAGCGCTGGCGATGCCGCCATCGGCCATGCTGGCGGCAAAGACATCGACGTGACCGGTGATAACCTGGAGCACGTGCTCACGGTGGTCGAGGAGCTTTGGCCGCCGGGCGTCGAGCGCTAGGCGGGCCGGTTCAGAGATCGCTACCTGACGGCCGGCATCCTCAGGTCTTTGGGGAAAGGAGGAGTCGTTCATTCCTGGCCCACGAGTTTTGCGTAGACCCCCTGCAGGGCGATCAATTGCTCATGGGTTCCTCTTTCAACGATCGCGCCGCGTTGCAGCGCGATGATTTCGTCGCAATCGCGGATCGTGCTCAACCGGTGCGCGATGATGATGCAGGTACAGCCGCGACGCCGCAAATTATCGTCGATTGCCTTCTCGGTGATGGGGTCGAGCGCGCCGGTGGCCTCGTCGAGCACGATGATCGAGGGGTTGGAAACAAGCGCGCGGGCAATCTCGATGCGTTGGCGTTGACCGCCGCTGAAATTGGAGCCGCCTTCGTTGACATGGCAGTCATAATTGCCGGGGCGCGTGGCGATATCCTCGTGGATCGCAGCATCCTTCAGCGCCTGCGACAGGTCCGCCTCGGTCACGGTATTGTCCCAAAGGGTCAGGTTGTCGCGCACGCTTCCTTCGAACAGGAAGATGTCCTGGTCGACATACGTCACCGAGTTGGCGAATACCTGTTCCGGGATTTCGGGCAAGCTCCATCCATCGAGCCGGATTTCGCCGGCCCAGGGTTTGTACAGCCCGCAAATCAGCCGGCCGAGCGTCGATTTTCCACTCCCCGAGGCGCCGACGAGCGCGATCCTTGCCCCGGGTTGAACTGTGATGGAGAGGTTGTCGAGCAGCGGCGGTTCCAGCAGCGAGTAGCCGAAACGTATGTTGCTCAGTTCAATCTTGCCGGCGAGCTTCGGCGGAAAACGATCGGCCGGCAAAACGGTCGCACCGGCGTTATCGGCGGGATAATTGTAGACATCCTGCAGGCGTTCGAGGGAACCCTTGATAGTCTGGAGACTGCCGACGTAATTGACGAGATCGGTGACCGGGCCGGAGAAACTCGCCATCAGCGATTGAAACGCGACCAGGCTTCCGAGGGTGAGGGAACCCTCGATCACGCGCAAGCCGCCGATGCCGAGGATCGCAGCGACCGTCAATCCCGAGATCAGCGTCGGCATCATCTCGAGGACGATCCCGGAAACGCCGAGTCCCTGCTCCGAGTTCAAGGCTTTGGCCTGAACTCCCGCCCAGCGGCCGAAGGCTTCATCCTCCAGCCCGCTGGCTTTCAACGTCTCGATGGTTCGCACCGCGCTCACGGTGACGCCGATCAGTTTGCCCCGTTCCAGCGCAAGCCCGCGGCTGAGATCCTGTTGGCGCCCTGCGATGAGCCTGAATGCGAGCACGTTCAGGAGAGAAAGACCGACACCGAGCGCGGCAAGCGGGACATCGTAGATCGCCATGGCCGCCGCATAGACCAGGACCGACGTAAGGTTCAGCGCATTGGCCGCGACGCCGCTCGACAGCAATCGGGCGATCTGTTCGTTGGCGGCGACACGGCTGGCAATATCGCCGGAATGCCGCTGCGTGAAGAATTCGACAGGCAGTGCCATGACATGCCAGAGAAACCGGCTGATCATCACCATCGCAAGCTTGGTTTGCAGCCTCAACAAAAGCGACTGGCGCAAGATCGTCAGGATTGCACGGAATAGCGCGGTGAGCGCCATGCCGATCAACAGCGGGGTAAGCCAGCCTTCGGCGTGCTTGATCAGGATGTCGTCGACGAAGATTTTCGAGAATCCCGCGGCGACGATGTTCGGCACGATCAGTGCAAAGCTCACGATGATGAGAAGCGCCACCGCCTCCTTCGATTGGCCAAGCTCACGCAGCAGCAATCGCAGCCCCTGCGGTTTGTGTCCCAGTTTCCTGAAGGCGTCGGTTTTCTGCATCGTGAGCACGACGCCGGTGAAAGCGAGATCGAGTTCGGCCATGTCGATCCGGCGGCGTCCAATCGCGGGATCATTGATGTAGACCCGATCGCCCTTGATGCCTTCCAGAACCACGAAATGATTGAAGTTCCAGTGGATAATGCATGGCATCGGCAATTCGTGGAGTGCCGCGGGCTCCATGCGGAAGCCCTTGGCAGCAAGCCCGAAGCGGCGCGCGGCCCGGACGATATTGCTCGCCTTGCTGCCGTCGCGCGATACCCCGCATTCGAGGCGAAGCTGCTCCAGCGGTACCCATGCGCCGTGAAAGGCCAGCACCATTGCCAGCGCGGCGGCACCGCACTCGACCGCTTCCATCTGCAGAATTGTCGGCGTTCGTTTCACCGGCTTGCGCCAGAATAATTCGCGAGCAGCCTGCGTGCGCAACGGCGGCCAGACGTCGCCCGGGGCCGGTTGGGCCGAACCAGCATCATCCATCGATTCCCGTGAACCGTTTGATCAGCGGCAGGATCAGGTCGAACGGACGCTGCATGCGCGTAGTAATTTCGGCGCGGGCGAGCGTTCCACTGGTGAGACGGAGTTCCGGACCCCGCCCGACAGCCCATCGATACCCGCTGGCGGTTGAGGGGTCCTGTTCCAGCTTGATGGTCGCTGCGTAGGGCGCGCCCTCGTGGGAAAAGCGCGTGACGAGGTTGTCATTATGGAGGACGGCGGCCATGCCCTGGGGCGTGATTGGAAAATCGGAAACCGCGACTACTGTGCCGAGCATGGTTCCGAACTCCTCGCGTTTGACGGTGCCCGGCTCGATCCGGACCTGCATCCCCGGTTTCACGCTCTTGCCGCGATCCGCCGCAAGAAAGATGACGGCCTCGAGCGTCGTGCCCTCGCTTTCGATCGCGATGACCGCGGTGCCGACGGCAAGCACCGACCCTGCGGAAACCTTGATTTCGAGAACCCGGCCCTCGATCGGGCTGATCACCTGGGTATTCTGGTTCAGCGTTTCGGCGATTGCTTCCATCTGCCGGCGCGCTTCATTGAGCGTGAACTCGGATTGCTGGATATCGCGCTCGCGTTGCGTCTCCAGATCGGTTTTTTGCGAACGCAATTTCAGGATTTCGTTTTGGGCGTCCTCTCTCCGCTGCTGTGCGTCGGTGAGCTCGCGGCGGCGATCCTCGACATTGCGCCGCGTGGTAAATCCCTTGGCCAGCAAGCCTTCGAGGCTCTGGACGTCGCTCGTCAGATATTCGATGCGCTGGTCGGTCGCCTTGATGACCTGATTGAATGCCGCTTCCAGCTTTGCGAAATTCTGGCTTTTCGCAGCGAGTTCGGCCGCAACCTTGGATGTCAGGTCGCCATGTTCGCGTTCACGTTCGCGGAATACCGCGATGGCGCCGGTCTGCTTTTGCTCGATGTCGGTCTGGACGATACGGGCGATCACCTGGCCTTGTGTGACGTGATCGCCGACCGAGACGTCGATGGACGACAGCCGTCCTGCGGCGGCGGAGACCGAATCGACGACGCGGCCGCCGCTGCTCACGAGGATTCCCTCGCCAACCGCCCTGGTCGGAATTCGTCCCAACACGCCCCATACAAGGATGGCGGCCAAAGCCAGGCAGACGACGCTCGTCAGAATCCAGTCAAAAGGCTTGGCAATGCCGACGAGCTGGTCAAGCTGTTCGGGCGATGCGGCTCGCTGCAGCGCCACGGTCCGGAACGCCCGTTGGGACACCTCTGTCATCGTGTTTGCCGCAGGTTCACAGCCGAGCCCCAAGGTTAGGCAAGTAAAATGCCGATGAGGGCGTCGAAATGCGCTGGCCGCCACCGCTCCTGCCGCCGAATAATACACAAAAGACGATGTCAAACAACCAAGGGAGGCCTGAGCGCGAATGGTTGGGCAAGGGGCGGATTGCGCTCGGTTTGCTTGACGGAAAGCCGCTCCCGGATGCCCTAGCGAAACCAGACCGGTGGGATTATGCTTAACCATCTTGCCACAGGGCAGTCGAAGATGGTCGCGATTGGCGTCAGGAATCTAGTGCTCTCTATTGCCGGACGAGTAGCCGCTTGCAGCGGACGAAGCTGGCCATCGCGCCAGTCATGCACGAGCGCGCAGCGGCGAACACCGGCCGCAATGAAACTGGCGGGCCTCGGATTGGCGATGGTCCTGCTGGGGACTGATACCGCGAGCAGCGGCGTTCTCAGCGAGAACGACGTCAAAAGGGTGGAAGCGCTCAAGCCATTGTTTCAGACCCTGATGGTCGATCTCGTTCAGACATCGAGGCGGCCGGATATTTCGGACGCCGATGCGGATTGCATCAAATCCACGATCCGGGAGCTGATGCAGATCTCCGACGAGCTCTCAAGTTATGAATATTTGATCACGATTGAAAAGGACATGACCGACTTCGGCGAAAAAAATCCGATGAAGGGGATTGTAAAATTCGCGGTCGAGAAATCGAACACCATCCTGACCGACGAACGAAAGAGATTGACCCAGCTTTCGGACCGGTGCGCGGGCAATCCGCTGTCGTTTGGAAAAACCCAGCAAACGCTGCGTGTCATCGACACCACGACGACGATCCTGAATTCCATCCGTGACCGCTTGTGAGTTTGCTGCCTCCAACACCGTTGGTGAGCTAAATCACACTAAAACGCTTGGTGACGTGAATCACGGAAATACCGGAACGGATAGCGCATGCTGCCAATCGCCGGCGCAGGGCATAATCCCTCGCTTCACAACAGAAGATTGACATGAAGACGCAGATTGGAAGCCACCTCAGCTTGCTTGCGGACGCCGACCTCGACGCCGTTTCGGGTGGCCAGCAGCTTTACAAGCACGAGTTCCCCGGCGCCGTGAACCAGCAGACCGGTCTCCGGCCCTTCGAGCCCACCATGCCTCCGTCTCCGGATCCGGAGGGCGGTCTCAATGCCTACGGATCGACGAACGACAATCTGCCGGGCTGAAAACGCAGCCGGCCAGGCGAGCTCCAGCACATCGGCGCATGTGCTGGAGCGGCCGCCACCCTCGCTACTTCGCCGCCGACAATCGAGAACGCCATCCGACAACCCGCTGTATGAGCGGCGCGCCGTGACTAGCCGTGAACGCGAAGATATCCGCAGGTTTGCCTCGCGCGAACCATCGCAACTATTCGCGGTTACCCGGCGCGCGTCCCATTTTTTTCTTGCGTGGCGTCATGGCCCCGAACTGCAGCCGTTTGACACGATTGCAATTCTATCTACAGTTTGGGCCAAGGAGAGAAACGCCATGGCCGAGATCGTATTCGCCGCGGGCGCGCCGCATGCGCCGGGACTGATTGGATTGCTCGAAGCGGCTCCCGCCGACGTCAAGGACGTGGTGGTCAATACCTATCGCAACCTCGCGGAGGCGATCGCGGCCGCGAAGGCGGATGTGCTGATCGTATTCGCCAACGACCATCTCGCCAACAGCCGCGTGCGCGCCTATCCGGATTTCCTGATCGGCATGGCCGAAAGCCACAGCGGGCCGTTCGAATGGTTCAAGCCATGGATCGGCTGCGAGGATTACACCGTGAAAGGTTCATCCGAAATCGCGGCGGCGCTGTTCAACGGCATGACCAGGCGCGGCATCCGCATGTTCGCACAGAATGAAAACCTGAAATTCGACGACAATATTTCGGTGCCGGTGTTGCTCACCAACATCCACGGCTCAGGTATTCCGATGGTGCCGGTGTTGCAGAATTGCACGGTGCCGCCGATTCCCGACCAACGGCGCTGTTACGAGGTGGGTAACGCGCTCGGCGATTTCATCCGTAAGGATTTGCCTGCTGATATGCGCGTCGCTCTGCTCGGATCCGGCGGGTTGAGTCATGAGCCGGGCGGCGCGCGCTATTACTTCATCGACGAGGGGTTCGATCGCTGGTTTCTCGATCTCGTCGCCTCCGGCGATCACGAAAAGCTGCTCCGGGAATTGACGCTCGAGAAAATGGAAGCCGCCGGTTCCGGCGGCACCGCGGAGTTGCTGGCCTGGGTCGTCGTGCTCGGCGCCATCGGGTCGCGACCCGGCAAAAGCTTTGGCTACACCGTCCACAAGGATTTCAAGTGCGGGGTCGGCGCCGTGCTGTGGGACATGGATGCCAACAAGCCAAAGCAGCACGCGGCTGCGTAACGGGAGCCGTTCGATGGGTCTTGAAAAATTCAATCCGGCGCTGGCGGTGCATGACCTGATTCAGGATCTGAAATGGTCGCCGGCATTGCGCGAAGAGTTCGCCGCCAATGAAACGGCAGTCCTCGATCGCTATGCATTGCGCGCCGACGAGCGCCACGCCATCGAAACCCGCAATTTCCTTGCGCTTTACGACATCGGCCTCCATCCCTATCTCGGCGGTCAGTTCGCGCGCCTGATCTTCGGCAATGAGGCGGGCAAGGGCGCCACCGTCGCAGTCAACAAGCTGGTGGAATCGCTGCAGGGCAAAGGCCCGGTCGCCTGAGCATGATCGAGCAGTTGAACGAAGTGCTGCCGCCGAAGACCGGACGGGCGTTCGTGGTGCGGCGCGGCGAAACCTTGCGCATTACCGATCTGGAGGGCCAGCAGGTGGTCGATGTGGCGATCTTCAATGCCGCCAATTATCGCGACCGGCTGTCGCTGTCCTATTCCACCACGCGCTACGCCATGCAGTACAGCGCGCGGCGGGCCGCCCGCCCTGCGCCTGATACGCCGATTTCGAAGGATTTCGTCACCGAAGGCGATACGCTGATGTCGACGATCTATACGCCGTTGATGACGATCACCAAGGAGACGCCGGAGCCCAAGGGGGTTCACAAAGTCAATCAGCGCATGTGCAACCGCCGCTTCTACGAGAGCTTTGGCCTCACCGGCATCGATGGTTGCCACGAAATCATCAGCGGCGTGGTTGCGCCCTACGGCATTCGGCCCGAGGATATTCCCGATACCATCGACTTCTTCATGAACTACCATCACGACTGTGCGTCGCATTCATGGGTCGCCGAGCAGCCGGTGTCCAGGGCCGGCGACTACGTCGAGTTGCTGGCGGAGACCGATTGCCTGGTCGCGATCTCAAACTGCCCCGAGGATCACGTCAGCCTGATCAATGGAGGACGCTGCACGCCGATGCGGCTTCAGGTGTTTCGGCCCGACGAAGCACGGACCGAGAACATGACCACGCATGTCGTGAAGGCTGGCTTCGATACGGTGCAGAGCGGAATCATCGATCCCGGGGCGAGGCCGATCCGGACGGTCGCATCGGGCGACACCGTCATTCTCGATACCTGGACGATGTGGGACAATGCGGGCGGACCGGAGCTCGACCTTGCGCAGGCGCTGGCGCTGCGCGATCGGTCTCGCGCCGAAGGCAGGGGACCGCACTGCATGACCGGGCCGATCCGGATCGAGACCGCGCTGCCTGGAGATATCCTGAAGGTCGAGATCTTGCGTCTCGAAGTGGCAGGCCACGGCCTCAATCTAATCCTTCCCGGCGGCCAGAGCCGGGGCTTGCTCGCGGATCTCTTTCCCGACGCCGAATTGCGCCAGTTCAAGCTCGATTGCCGTAGCATGACCACGCGCTTCGGCGACAACATCACGATTCCGTTGCGCCCGTTCCTCGGCATCATGGGCGTGCTGCCGCCCGCTGGCGAGGCGCCGCGCAACTCGGCCATTCCCGGCAATTTCGGCGGCAACATCGATTGCTCGGACCTCGTCGCCGGCACCGTTCTCTATTTACCGGTGTTCGTGGAGGGCGCGGGCTTCTATGCCGGCGATGCGCATGCCGCGCAAGGTTGCGGCGAGGTGGTACAGACGGCACTGGAGACGGCCATGACCGCGGCCGAACTACGTCTCAGCGTGCTCAAGGGCCGCTCGATCAAGCGCCCCTGGGCCGAGACGCCAGACCATTTCATCACCATGGGTCTCGATCAGGATCTGCGCGAGGCCGCGCGGCAGGCCGTGCGCGACATGATCGACCTCCTGGTCGCGATCAAGAGCATGGCGCCGTCCGATGCCTATGCGCTGTGTTCGCTGCAGGCCGACCTGCTCGTCACCCAACTCGTCAATGGCGTCAACGGCATCCATGCCCGTATGCCAAAGGCGATCTTTCAAGGGGAGCAGCGTCGTAACGGCGTTGAAGGTGAGGCATCATGAACAGCCGGCTGCCGGGATTCGATCCGAAACTCTTTGCTGCTATCGGAACAGACGCGAAGATCTACGAGCTGTCGCACGCGATGGCGCCGTCGATGCCGGTGTATCATCAGCACATTCCGTATTCCCTGGCGCTGCACCGGCGGCATGGCGACCCGCATCCGGTAAAGCGAAAGGACGGCTCCAGTTTTGCCAATGAGGTGATTGTCACGTCCGGCCATTCGGGGACGCATATCGATGCGCTCGGTCATTTTTCACGTAACGGCTGCCTTCATGGCGGCATCAAGGTCTCCGAAGTCGAGACGCGCGATGGCTATCGTGAACTCAATGCGGCCGATATTCCGCCAATCCTGCAAAGCGCCGTCGTGGTCGATATCGCCGGCTCAAGGGGTGTCGATTGTCTCAAGCCCGCTGAAGAAATCTCGATCGCGGATCTGGAACAGGCGCTCGCTTATGCCGGAGCCGAAATCAGACCGGGAGACGCGGTGCTGATCCGTACCGGTTGGGCACGGCACTGGTCGGATGCGGAAATGTTCATCGGTCGGAAGGGCGGAATGCCGGGACCAGGAGAGAAGGCGGCGCGCTGGCTGGTCGAGCGCGGGGCCACGCTTGTCGGGTCCGACACGCCGGCGTTCGAATGCTTGCCGCCGCCCGGCAGTTCCGTCCATGCCATCATGCTGGTGGATGAAGGCATCCACATCATGGAGAATCTCAATCTGGAGGAAATTGCGCCATTGCGGCGGCCGCGCGTCGTGTTCATCACGCTGCCGTTGCGGCTTTCCGGCAGCACGGGCTCGCCGGTCAGGTCCATTGCGATCGTCTGAGGGCGATGTCAGCGAGGGAATTGGTCGGCTTTCCCAAGCAGGAAATCCGCGTCATTCTCGAATATGTATTTCAGGAATTTGCTGACCTGCTTGATCTTCGCCAGGTGATTCTGCTCGGTGCGGACCGATACCCAGACCTCACGGCGAACCGATATCTGGTCAGGCAAAATGCGTTTCAGTTCGGTCACGCCTGCCGCTACGAAGGTCGGCAGCAACGCGATGCCCAGCCCCAATACCGCGGCGCTGCATTGGGCGATGATGCTGTTGCTGTGAAAGCATATATTCGGCGCCGTGATGACGTCGTCGAGCCATCTGACCGCGTGAATGGCGAGAAGCTCGTCGATGTAACCGACAAAGGTGTGGCGGGCCAGGTCTGCGCTATTGCGCGGCATTCCATGTTTTTGCGTGTAACGGTCAGAGGCGTAAAGAAACAACGCAAACTCGCCGAGCGCGATGCTTTTGAGCCCCTGGGTATTCGGGTTGAAGAAACTCAGGAAAATATCGGCTTCCTTGCGCGAAAGATCGACGGTCTGGGGAATGCTGTGAAGTTCGATTTTGACGCCGGGCGCCATGCGATCCAGCACCAGAAGCCGGCGGGCGAGATAGCGGCTCGCAATGCCTTCCATGGTCGCGATCCGCACCACCTGCACCGCGCTGGCGGCGTCGCGGCTGATGACGTCGTCCACGAGATTCGCCCGGCGATCCATCTCCTCGATGTGCTTGAGGAGAGATTGCGCCTCCTCGCGGACGACGATGCCTTTGCGGGTGCGGTCCAGCAGCTTCAGGCTCAGTTTTGATTCAAGCCGGTCGATCCGGCGGCATACGGTTGAGTGATCGAGCTTCAGCCGTCTGGCGGCTGCATGGACGCTACCCTGCCGGGCAACTTCCAGGAACACGCGTAGATCGTCCCATTTGGTGGTGGCTGAATTCATCAAAAGTCTGTCTTGCACCAAGCCTCGATGCGCGATGCTAGCGCAACGGGACACTGCATGGTGCAAAAAAACCCAATTGGAAAGCCTGTCCGGCATGGAAATCTGGCGCATAGTGAACGCCAAAAGCCGCGCTCAAGGGGATGAAATGCAGGTCGTAACGACCGATGTTGCCGTGATCGGCGGCGGCGCCGCCGGCTGCTATGCCGCGCTCAACCTGAGCAAACGCGGAATCAAGCCCCTGATCATCTGCAAGGGGCTGGTCGGCAAGAGCGGGGCGTCGCTGTTTGCCGGCAACCTCGTGATCTCCGGCCGCGCGCTCGGCAACAGCGAGGACAATGCCCGCAACACCGCCGAGTTCCTCATCAAGTATCACAACCAGTTCCTGATCGATCAGGGCTGGGCGCAGCGATGCGGGCAGTGGGTCGAGAAGGTTTATTATCCGGAGCTGGAGCAAGCGGGACTCTACTTTCGTCGCGACGATGCCGGTGAAGTCGTCACCAGCCCCGGCAAGATCCGCAGCATCGCCGCCAATGTTCAGGGCAATTCGGGCGTGCCGTTCATGGACCTGCGCCGCAAGCAGGTCATCAAGGCCGGCATCGCGAAAATGGAGGAGACGGTCGCCACTTCTCTCCTGCAAAACCTGGACGGTTCGGTCGGCGGCGTGTTCTGCCTGAACTACATCACCGGCGAATACACGGCCGTGCTCGCGCGCGCGGTCATTCTGGCGACCGGCTATTCGGATCGCCTGCATACGCGCTCCACCGGCACCAGGGAGATGTCGGCGGACGGCGTCGCGCTGGCGTGGCGCGCCGGCGCCACCCTGCTCAATATGGAAATGCAGTGGTGGCACACCAACGACATGGCGCATCCGCCGAGTTGGCAACGGATGCAGATCTATCCGAACCCGATGCTCGGCTCGGAAAAGTCGGCGCGAATGCTAAACTCGGTGGGCGAGGAGTTCTTTAACCAGCAGCAGGACGATCCGCTGGCCTTCGGCCCGTATACCGTCCAGTTGAAAGCGCTGGTCAAACAGGTTCGCGCCGGCAAGGCCCGCTATGAAGGCGACTACTATGCCGGCTTCGACAATTGTGACGCGGCGGAGGTGGAAACCTACACGACCTATGCCAAGACGTTCCGGCAACTCGGTCTGCCGTTTCCGTCACATTTGGCCGAGACCGCGGTGTCGTCGCACTACCGGCAGGGCGGCATCGACGTCGACACTACCACCATGGCTTCGTCGGTTCCCGGGCTTTACGCGGCAGGCGGCGTCGGCGGCCACAGCAATGGATTGATCGGGCTCGCGACCTATGACGGCCATGTCGTTGCCGAAGGCGTCGCGCGGGATATCGGGATGCTGAAAGCAGTCCCGGCATGGCAAGGGCAGATCGAGGCGGAGTGCCGCAGGCTTGATCGTCTGCGCAGTTCTTCCGGCGACGGGCCGGCGCCGGGCAGGCTGAAGGAAGCGCTCCGCTCGGTGATGTGGGAAAAAGTCGGCGTCGAGAAGAACGCGTCCGACCTGCGATCGGCCCTCGACGACATCGAACGGATCAGGCTTGAGCTTCTGCCCGGCATGAAGATCCGCCACACCGGCAAATCCGTCAACTACGAATGGCTGGACGCGATCGACGTGATCAACATGATCGAGGTTTGCGAACTCGTCATCCACTCCTCGCTCGAGCGCAAGGAAAGCCGCGGCCCGTTCATTCGGCAGGATTTCCCGCTAACCGACAATGACAACTGGCTCGCCGCCAATGTGCTGAAGAAATCCGGCAACGGCCTCCGATTCGAGCAGCGGCCCTACGACCTGCCGCTGTTTGCACCCGGCTTTTCCAGGAAAGACAACCTCGAGGTCGCCTGGTGACATTAGTCTCTTCCGGCGACGCGCCCGTGCCTGTTGTCCCCTCCGTCGATGGCCGCCGGCTTGGGCAGGCCGAACGATATGACTCGCTAGCCGCGCGCAACTCGCGCCTTTCGCCCGGCGAACTGCTGAACGTGAGGGTGCGCCGGTCGGAGGTCCCCGCGGGCAGTGACGCCTTCCAGCCGTTTCAGGTGCCGTACCAGAAATGGATGCGGGTGCTCGATGCCTTGAACTGGATCGCGGAGAACGAAGCGGCCGACCTGGCATTTCGTTGGTTCTGCGGATCGAAAATGTGCGGGACCTGCGCGGTCCGGATGAACGGCCGCGAGGTGCTGGCATGCTGGGAAGCGGTCGAGCCCGACATGGTGATCGAGCCGTTGCGCAACTTGCCGGTCATTCGCGATCTCGTCGTCGATCGAACCCGCTACGAAGACAAGGTCGCAAGTCTCGAGCCATGGATCGAGCGCCATGAGCCCTACGCGGGATTTCCCGAGCCGATCACCCACAAGCAGATGAAGGACGCCTCCAAGGCACTCGATTGCATCAGTTGCATGTGCTGCTACTCGGCATGCCCCGTGATCGGGCTTGGAAACCTGACCGATTTCGCCGGTCCCGCTCCGCTCGTTCAACTGGGCCAGACCGCGCTCGATCCGCGCAACAGCCCGGACAAGGTCAGGCGGTCGCTCGAGTTGACCGGCATCTTCAATTGCGTGTCCTGCTACAAATGCGAGGAAGTCTGTCCGGCCAGCATTCCCATTGTCAGCCGGGTGATCGAGCCGTTGAAGGCGAAGGCGGCGCAACTCGCCCCCGAAATGGCCAGGCATTCCCTTGCCTTGCGCGGCATCGTCGCCCGCCGCGGCCGGGTCGATCCCGGTGAGCTGATCCTGCGGGTCCAGGGCCTGCGCGCGCTCGCCAACCTGCGGCGCATCTTGCGGCTGCTCGCACGCGGCAAGATCAACCCTATCCGGACGTTGCTCGGGATAAGAACCAGCGCCGCCGCGGCCGCCGGCCGGCTTCTCGGCAGGCGAGTGGAGAAGCCATGAAATTCGCCTATTACCCCGGTTGTTCGGCGCGCAGCACCTGCGCTGAACTCAACGAGGCGACGCATCTCGTGGCGTCGAGACTAGGGCTCGACCTGGTGCAACTGGAATCGGCGACCTGCACCGGCGCGCGCGAATTGCGCGCGATCGATCCGGCCGCGTTCTACGCCCTCAATGTCCGGATTCTGGCGCTGGCGGAAAGCCATGGCCTGCCGCTGATGACCATCTGCAATACCTGCACCCTGAATGTGCTGGACGCGCACGCGGCCTTTGTCAGCGATGTTGAGCTCGCAGCGTCGGTGAATGCAAGGCTCGCCGAAGAAGGCCTGCATTACGGCGGCCGCACGAAGATCAGCCATTTCCTCTGGGTGTTGCACGAGGATATCGGAGAGGAGCGGTTGCGCCGGCAAGTGATCAATCCGCTCGCCGGCCTGACGGTTGCCGCGTTTTACGGCTGCCATATTACTCGCCCGCCGGGTCGTTACGGGTTTGTCGATTCCCGGAATAACCGCGCCTTGGAGCGGTTGGCCGAAATCCTCGGCTGCCTGCCGATCGAGTATAGCGGCCGCACCGAATGCTGCGGATTTCACACCGCAGCCCACGACGAGAAAGTTGCGATCAAGCTGACCGGGCAACACGTGCTGGCGGCAAAGGCCGGCGGTGCGACGACCATGGTGACGCCGTGCCCGCTGTGTCACACCGTTCTCGACAGTTTTCAGCCCGAAATGGAAAAGGATATCGGCCAGAAACTGGACATGCCGATTTTGCACTTGCCGCAACTGGTCGGCCTGGCGCTCGGATTGTCGCCCGAACAGTTGAAGATCGACCGCCACATGGTGCCGGCAGGCGTACTTGACGGCTATGCCGCCACGGCTTCAGGCGGGCTCAAATGATGTTTGGGGCGATGGCACACCGCATGGCGTCTTCCGGGTTCGCGCGATCGGCGGCAACGCGCGGCTGGATGCCGGCAAGTCTTGGCTCTTGCATGGATATGCCGAACGCCGGAAACTGTCGCAACGGGCTTTCCGGCAATGCCATAGATTGCGGTGCATCATGAGGGATACGGTCCTTCTGCTTGCGATGAACGGGCTGATCTGGGGGCTGATCATTGCGCTGATCGCGCTCGGCCTCTCGGTTATTTTCGGCCTGCTCGATATCATCAACATCGCCCATGGCGACTTCTTCATGGTCGGAACCGTGCTGGCATGGTTCAGCCTGTCGGCGACCGGGAATTTCTGGGTCGGATTTATTGTCGCGCCGGTGATCGGCTTTTTTATCGGCGCCGTCATTCAGCGGCTGGTGATTCAACCGATCCATGGCGCGGCGGCATTGTCGATCGTGGCAACCTTCGGCCTCTCCTTGATTCTTCAGGAGACCGTGCGGATCACCTTCGGTGCGACACCGCGCCGCATGCTGGCGCCGATCCAGGGGACCATTCCCCTGTTCGGGGTCGATTACGAGATCTATCGATTGTTCGCGGCGCTGATCGCGCTGCTGGCGCTCGCAGGATTCTTCCTGTTCCTGCAGCACACCAAGCTCGGGGTCTGGATGCGTGCCGTCCGGCACGATCGCGAAACCGCGGTTGCCATGGGTATACCCGCGCAGCGCGTCTATGTGCTGACCTTCGGTACCGGGTTTGCACTGGCGGCATTTGGCGGCGCGGTCGCAGCACCCATTACCACGGTGGATTTTCGCGGTGGCGTCGACGTGCTGCCGTTTTGCTTCATGGCGGTCATCATTGGAGGGCTCGGCAACCTGCCCGGCACGGTGGCGGCGGCGGTCCTGCTGTCGTTTCTCGAGGGATTGATCCAGAGCGTCGCCGATCCGACGGTGGCGCGCATTTCTTCTCTGGTGCTGATGAGCGCGGTGCTGCTGCTGCGGCCTCAGGGTCTGTTTCAGGGCTTCACCAAATGACCCGGCGCTCCATCGAAATCGGCGTGGCGGTCGCCTTCTCGGCGTTCCTGATTGCGGTGCCGTGGCTGGTCCCGGCGCTGACCGACACCTTCTGGGTCAGCGTGATCACCGAAATTCTGATCTGGTCGCTGTTTGCGGCCAGCGCCAACCTGCTGTTGGGCTATGTCGGGCTGCTATCGTTCGGACAGGCGCTCTATTTCGGCTTCGGCATGTACGGCGTTGCGCTTGGCATCGACAATCTCGGCCTGTCGTTCTGGCCGGCGTTCGGACTGGGCATCATATCGGCGATGGCGATGGCGCTGGTTTCCGGTGTCTTCGCGGTGCGGCTGAGCTGGCACTATTTCGCGATCATTACCGTGGTGTTCTCGCTGATATTCTATTTCCTCGCGGTGTCGATGAAGCCGCTGACGGGGGGCGACGACGGCGTCAATTTCTCGCTGCCGCCGGTATTCCATTTCGGTCGCACGGTCTGGAGCCTGACCGATCCGACCTTTCAGTATTTCTTTGTGCTGGCGGTGGTGTCGGTTTGTTACTTCTTGATGTACCGGGTGATCAAAAGTCCGTTGGGCAAAGGTTTTGTGGCGATCCGCGACAATGATCTCCGCGCTTCGCTGATCGGCCTAAATGTCTATGTGCTGCGGCTGATCGCCTTCGTGATGGCCGGGTTTCTTGCCGGCGTATCCGGGGCGTTGTTCGCCTTCTTCGGCCGCTACGCCTCCGCCAGCTACATGTTCTACCAGGTATCCGGCGAAGCCGTGGTCTGGACCATCGTCGGCGGCGCGGGCACGATGTTCGGACCTCTGGTTGGCACCACGCTGTTCATCGTGATCCGCGAAATCGTATCGAGCCACTGGGAGCATCATTCGCTGATCGTCGGGCTGCTCGCCATTCTGGCCGTGATCTTCGCGCCGAAGGGGATTGTCGGTCTCTGGAACGGCTGGATGACCCGGCTCGATGAGCGCGACGCCGCCGCATCGGCGCAGTTGAAGCTGCAGGCCGAGCCATGAGCGAACCAGTGCTGCGTACCGAGGGTCTGACCAAGCGCTTCGGCGGCCTGATCGCGGTCGACAATTTGAGCATCAGCCTCGCCAGTCGCCGGATCCACGCGATCGTCGGCCCGAACGGCGCCGGGAAGACGACATTTTTCAACCTGCTATCGGGCTTGCTCCGGCCCGACAGCGGGCGGGTGTTGTTTCGCGGGCAGGACATCACCGGCCGCAGGCCGCATGAGATCAGCCGGCTCGGGATCAAGCGGACGCTGCAGGTCAAGAGCGTGTTTCCGCAATTGAGCGTTGCGGAGAACCTCTGGATCACGCGGCAGGCGCGAAGCCGCTTCCTGCATCCGTTCCGTTCAGCCGCCAGCGACCTGGAGGCGAAGTCGCAGGTCGAGCGGACGCTGGATCAGATCGGCTTGGCCGGACTTGCCGCGCGTCCCGCCGGCACGCTGTCCTATGGCGACGTCGCGATGCTCGAAATCGGGATGGCGGTCATATCCGAGCCGAGCCTGCTGTTGCTCGATGAGCCGACCTGCGGCATGAGCCCCGCCGAGACCAATCGCGCGGTCGCAAAGATCCGCGATCTGGCGCAGACCATCGACATCGTCATCATCGAGCACGACATGGACGTCGTGTTCGGGATCGCCGACGACATCACCGTTCTGGCGCAAGGAGCGATCCTCGCCAGCGGCAGTCCGGCGGAGATCGCCGACGACGAGCGCGTGCGCGAGGCCTATCTCGGCAGACCCGAGGACGAGGATTTCGTCGAGGAGGCGGCTCATGCTTAGCCTTCGTGACGTTCACGTGCATATAGGCAAGCTGCACATCCTTCAGGGCGTCAATCTCGAAGTGAAGCCCGGCGAATCCGCCGCCTTGCTCGGACGCAACGGCGTCGGCAAGACCACCACGCTGCGGGCGATCATGGGGCTGGTGGCGAAGAGCGGCGGCGCGATCAAATTCGACGAATTCGACCTTTCGGACTATCCGGCCCATCAAATCCCGCGGAAGGGGATCGGCTACGTTCCGCAGGGACGGGGCATCTTTCCGAACCTTTCGGTTCTCGAAAACCTGAATATCGGGGTCACCGGCAAGCGCGACACGGAGCGCGAGGAATATGTCTTTAGCTGTTTTCCGAGGCTCAAGGAGCGTTTGAAGCAGTCCGGCAATACGCTCTCCGGCGGCGAGCAGCAGATGCTCGCGATCGGCCGCTGCTTGATGATGCGCCCGAAACTCATCATCCTCGATGAGCCGACGGAGGGCATCATGCCGCGCCTGGTGTCGCAGATCAGGCGAGAGATCTACCGCATCAACCAGAGCGGCGTCTCCATCCTGCTGGTCGAGCAGAATGTCGAGACCGCGCTCAAGCTCTGCCCCAATGTGTTTCTGATGGAAAAGGGCGCCATCGTCTATTCGGGCGCCTCTCACGACCTGAAAGGTCAGCCCGAAATCGTACGTCGCTATCTTGGATTGTCGCAGTAACTTCAACCGGTCTTACGGAGGGTTTGATCATGGCAAAGAAGCTTTCACGTCGCAGCTTCCTGGAATGTGCGCTGGCCGGGGGTGCTGCGGCCGGCGCCGCTAACCTCACGATCATGCGAGACGCATTCGCCCAGGCGTCCGGTCCGATCGTCATCGGGCATCATTGCGATCTCACCGGCGCGATATCGTCCTGGGGCGTCTGGCACGACAAGGCCGCCAAGGCGGCGGTGAATATCATCAACCAGGGCGGCGGTATTGCCGGGCGCAAGGTCGAACTCGCCACCGAGGATACCGAATCGAACCCGGCCAGCGGCGCGCGCAAGTTGCGCAATCTCATTCAGCGCACCAATGCCGAATTCATCGTTGGCTCCGTTCATTCCGGCGTGATGCTGGCTTCCATTCCGATCGCGACCGAACTGAAGACCATCTACTTCTCGACCGGCGAGGCCACGGAAGCGACCGGCAGCAAGGGATCGAGGTTCTCGTTTCGCACCGGCACCGACACCTATTCGATCGCGGCCGCCAGCCTGCCCTGGTGCGTCGAGAATTTCGGCAAGGTCTGGACCATCATTTACGCGGACTATGCCTGGGGGCAGAGCACGACCCAGGAGTCCAAGGTCTATATCGAACGCGCCGGCGGCAAGGTCCTCAACGCCATCCCGGTGCCGCTCGATGCCAAGGATTTCCTGCCCTATCTCGCGCAGATCTCCAACGATACCGAAGTGCTGTTGCCGGCGTTCATCGGCTCGCTGTCGGTCGCGTTCTATACCCAGGCCAAGAGCATGGGGCTCGACAAGAAAATGAAAATGTATTCGTCATCGGCCAGCATCGAGGCCATCGCGCCCGACGATATCCAGGGGGCGGCCGAAGGGGTTTATTTCTTCGAGAATTTCCCGCGCCAGCTCAAGGCAAAGGACGACAGCTTCCACAAGGACTTCAACAAGCTCGTCGGCATCGACGATGTCGACGCCCGCGAGATCGGCGGCCAGCGCGTCATGGACAAGAGCCATGGCTGGCAGGCATGGGAAGACCTGTTCGCGCTGAAGCACGCGATCGAGTCGTCCGGCTACAAGACACGGAAGGATGTCGAGGGCGTCATTCAGGCCCTGGAAGGGATGCAGATGAAGAATTCCCTGGAGCATCCGCAGGGCGACAAGATGATCCGCAAGGAGGATCATGTCGGCATCATCGACTGCTACATTAGCCGCGTGGAAAAAGGCAAGCTCGAGGTTCAGAAGCGGATTCCGAAGGAGGATCTCGCCAAGAACATGCCACTTCGGCACAATCTGTCGGAAATGCCGGTTTGATGTCGACGATGGCATGAGGCTTCGATGTACTTCCGACGTCCAGGGGTAGCGCATGACGAAATACCCTAAGTTCAGGGCTTGCGCGGTTCACGCCGCGCCGGTCTTCCTCGACGCCCAGTCGACCGTCGAGATGGCGTGCGGCCTCATCGCCGAGGCCGCGCGCGCAGGCGCGCAATTGATCGCCTTTCCGGAATCCTTCGTGCCGGGTTTTCCGGTGTGGGCGTCGGTGCAGGCGCCGATCAAGAATCATGAATACTTCAAGTGCCTGGCGGCCAACTCGATCGAAGTGCCTGGGCCGGAGGTGACGCAGCTTTGCGCGGCGGCGCGCGAAAGCCAGATCGGGTGTCGATCGGTATCAGCGAGCGCTCGCCGGTTTCGGTCGGCTGTCTATGGAATACGAATCTGCTTGCGGGCGCCGATGGTGCGCTGCTCAACCACCACCGCAAACTAATGCCGACGTTCTACGAGAAATTGATCTGGGCCAGCGGTGATGGCGACGGCCTGCGCGTCAGCGAAACGCAGTTGGGCAAGCTTGGCATGTTGATCTGCGGCGAGAACACCAACCCGCTCGCCCGCTATGCGCTGATCGCCCAGGGCGAGCAGGTTCATATCTCGTCCTACCCGCCGGTATGGCCGACGCGCCCGGCCAATGAATCCGGCCGCTACGATCTCGCATCGGCGATCAAGATCCGGGCCGGCGCGCATTCCTTCGAAGGCAAGGTCTTCAATATCGTCTCGTCCGGATTTTTGGATCAGCGCACCATGAAGGCGCTGGGCGAGCTCGATCGTGAGGCTCGCGAAACCCTGGAGGGCAGCCCCCGCGCGGTCAGCATGATCCTCGGCCCGTCCGGTGAAATTCTCGGCGATACGCTCTGCGAGTCGGAGGGACTGCTGTATCAGGACATCGATATCGCGCAATGCGTCGAACCGAAGCAGTTTCACGACGTCGTCGGCTACTACAACCGTTTCGATGTTTTCGAGTTCAACGTGACGCGAAAGCGCCTGCAGCCGGCCGTATTCACCGATGAGGGGGCGGCGCAAGGCGAGGCTTGAACTGGCGACCGGCGAGGGGGCTCACAGCCCCTCGAGCATGATCATCACATCGGTCGCGGCGCCCCCGGCGCATCGCGATCAGCGGTTGATAGTCCGCCGCCCCGTACCAGGCTTTGATCGAGGCCATGTCGGGAAATTCGACGATGACCACCCTGTTTGGCTTCCAGTCGCCTTCCAGGACTTCGTGCGTGCCCGGCTTGGTGAGGTACCGGCCGCCGAAACGTTCGATCATCGGCACGACCTTGGCGAGGTAATCATTGAATACGGCGGGGTTGGTCACGATGTGTTCGCCGATGTAATATGCGGGCATGCAAGCTTCCGATACCTGATGTGGCGATCAGACTATCCGGAAGGCTGATATGAGTACAATTTGGGGGGGTAACGTGCGTATTGCAGTCATCGGTTCGGGCGGTGTCGGTGGTTATTTCGGCGCGAGGCTTGCCAGCGGCGGCGCCGACGTCATTTTCCTCGCGCGGGGCGCGCATCTTTCCGCCTTGCAGTCGCACGGGATCACGGTGGAAGGCGGACCGGAGCCGCTTCACGTGGCGTCCGTGCAGGCAACCGACGATCCGTCGCGCATGGGCGTCGCCGACCTCGTGCTGATCGCGGTAAAGCTGTGGGACACCGAAACGATCCTGGAACGGATTCGGCCCGTGGTCGGACCGAACACCGCGATCATTTCCTTTCAGAACGGCGTGCTGAAGGACAGCTACCTACGTGCGCACTACGACGCCACGCAGGTCATGGGGGGCGTGGGTTATGTTGCGACCACGATCGACCGGCCCGGGGTCATTCGCCAGACCGGGCCGATGCAACGGCTGATCTTCGGCGAATTCGACGGCCATGTTTCGCCTCGCGGTGAGGCCTTCCTGAAGGCCTGTCTCGACGGCGGCATCAATGCCGAATTGTCCTCGCACATCGATCGCGAGATTTGGCAGAAGTTTGTCTTTCTCGTTGGGCTCTCCGGCACCACGACGACGATGGGGGTCCCGATCGGCCCGATCAGGCAGAATGTCCGGACCCGCAAGTTCCTGCTGGATGTGATGAGGGAAGTTGTCGCCGTCGGCCGCGCCCATGGCGTCGATCTGAGCGAAGATTACGCGGAGCGGCGGCTGGCGCTCGCCGATGAAGTGTCGCCTGACATGACCTCTTCGATGCACCACGATCTGCAGCGCGGCCGTCCGCTGGAAGTCCGCTGGCTGTCGGGCGGGGTCGTCGAACTCGGCGCAAAAGTGGGCGTGCCGACGCCGCTTAACCGCGCGATTGCGGATATTTTGACGCTTCGTGCCGAAGGCGCCAAAAGCACCGCCGGCGGCCCCGAAATCTCCGCGGCCGCCGACTAAGATGTCGAGATAGGCGAACGGAGAAACTCGGATCACGAACGCAATATGCTGCGTTAACAATGCCGCATGGTGGGCGGCGTCATCCGAAATTTGTTGATTCTATTGGTATTTTTCATGTTTCGGAGCGCTCTGCGACCCCAGATCGGCTGGTCTGACCGCTGCGGTCGCCTTTGCCGTGAGTAGGCGCGTCCCGCCAAGTCCGGTCCGGTCACGTTGAAATAACGATACCGCGGTCAAATTCGTCGGTGGCGTGGGCTCATCACCACCGCGCCCTCGAGGGGAAAGATGACCGCGATCATCTACAATTTTGTTCGCGCTGACGAGAGCACTTCGGAAGACGAATCCGAACGGCTCCTCACTGCTTTGGGCCGATATACCGTTCCGGAACTTCTTGAGCTGCTATATGTCGGGGAGGAGCCGGACTTCTTCGAACTGATGCGCGGGGTATTCAGCCTGCCGGACGACAGCCGCTCCATTCTGCAGCAATTCCTCACCGAGGCGCCGCTGCGGAAAATCACGGCGTCGATCGATTCCGCAGGCAGGTGCGTCCTCACGCTCGGGACTTTCGAGGGGGAAAAACCCATCAAGGGCATTGCACACTAGGTTCGCCAACGCCTATAGTTGTATCTTGGTTCGCCAGCAATCATAGGTCTGGAGGCGTGGTAATGTTGGCCAAGACGCCTGACCCGCTCGACGTCATGGTTGGGGCGAAGATTCGAATCTTTCGCATCCATCGCGGAATCAGCCAGAGCGATCTCGCCGGCAAGATCGGCGTCGCCTTCCAGCAGGTGCAAAAATACGAAAAGGGAATCAATCGCGTAGGCGCCAGCCGGCTATCGCGGATCGCGGCCGTATTGGGGATTTCGATCGGCGATCTGTTCGAGCCTTCCCGGGAAAAACCGGCCGACCTGACATCGCCGTTCCGGCTGCTTGCCGACCGCGATGCATTGCGGGTACTGACGGCGTTCGCGCGGACCCGCGATCCGCGGGTGCGGCGCGCCATGGCTGTTCTGGTCGAGACTATCGCCGACTTACGGCCGGCAACCAGACCTGCATCGATGCGATCTGCGGCTGTCAAGCGGTTGGGGCCTTCGCGAAAAACGGCACGGATCGAGCCCTAGATCGCGACCTTATCCAGTCGCATAAATTGCACGTCTTTCCCGCAGCAGCGGTGCGGCGATGAATTCGCCAATCCAGTTGCATCGCCTGGCTTCGATATGCCACGCCATGGCATCTTCCGAGGACGGGGCCGGATCGGGAATGTCCTTGCGGATCTCCTTGCCATCCATCCAGCCGCGGCTGTGCGAATAGCGGGTTTCGCAGACCAGGCGGATGGTGTCGCGCTGCTGCAGGCGCACGTAACCGTCGGCGGGAAAGAACGTGCCCGCCAGCTCGATCGGAATCGGCAACTGGCGCACCAGAAGAAAGGTGCTGGTGGCGTCCTTGTCGGATTCCGAGACCAATACCCCGAACAGGCTGTGGACCGGGGCAATGGCATCCGGCGCTGCAAGCCCGTGCGGCTCGGCGATGGTGCCGGCGGTTGCGATGGAGAGATATTCACCGTCAGGTCCCCAGCGGCAGGCGATCATCCACTCGCGACTGCGGCCGCGGATCAGGGTTGGCTTTGCATAGTCCGACCGGGCAACATCGGCTGCCATGGCGATGACGAAGGCTTTCGCGAGCATTTCTTCCTCCGGAGCGATACGGTTCGCGTTGGGTAGACTTTGCGGGGCGGGCGTGAGGCCACCGTGAACAGGCCGGAGACAAGATGCCTAATTTGTTTGCGCGCGCCGCGTCGTTGTTGCTGGGCCACGAATCGGAACGCACCGATGATTCCGATGCCAGGTCGCTGCTTGCTGAGCTTGGTTATGCGACCCCGGCTGAATCCGATCCGGAGACGCGACATCGGGCCAGTCTGCTGAAGGCGGCATCCCGGTTTGCCCGCGTCTTCGAGCTCGCCGCGCCCGATGCTCCGGGTCTGGTCTGCTTTGGCGCCGAATTCGATCCCGCCCTCGCCGATCCGCTTCACGCGGGCCACCCCTTGGTCGGTGTTTCCGGCGTCGGCGTTTCGCTGCAGGATGCCTTTCAGGGCTGTATCGGCGAGGGTATCGAATATCTTTCCCAGCTGCAGACCGCGGACGATGCGCTGGAGCATGCGCCGGTTAATCCGGATGCCACGTTCGGTCCACAGACGCGAGCGTTCGTTGCCGCGTTCGCAGCTCACCGTTTGCGTCCCCATGCCGACCTGTCATGGTGCCGCGCCAGGCGCCTCGGCGACGGCCGCGAGGTCTTGCTGCCGGCGGATCTGTGCGTGCGGCGTCCACTGGAGCAGCAACAGGTGAAGCCGCCGTTTCCCCTGGGTACGGGATCGGCCGCCGGCAGGTCCTGGGACGCCGCGGCCCTGCACGGGGTGCTCGAGTTGATCGAGCGGGACGCAGCCAGCCTGTGGTGGCTGGGCGGCAATCGCGGCAAATCGATCCCGAGGGAACATCCGGCTCTGGTTGCCGCGGGGACCCTGTTGGCGCAGCTTCGGCAAGGTGTCTCGGCGCGGCGAGGCTGGTTGCTCGAGATCACGACAGACATCGGCGTGCCCTGCGCCGCTTCGGTCTCGTGCATGGCGGATGGATTCGGCGTCGCCGTTGGCCTCGCGGCGCGGCCGACGCTGGAGGCCGCCGCGCGTGCCGCCACTCTGGAAATGTGCCAAGGCGAACTGGCCCATGCGATGGTCGAAGCGAAGGTCCGGGAGGGCGGAGAGGCGGCGCTCAACGCGCGGGATCGGGATCATCGGCGGCGTGCGACAAAATTGAATGCCGACCGGTGTCTGTTGTTGCAGCCGTTGCCGGAGCGTCCAACCCGCCTGGTCATCGGCGCGACTGACCCGATTTCGGTGCGCGGGCTGATCGTGGACCGTCTGGCGCAGCTCGGCATTGAGGTCTTCGGCCTGGATCTGACGCGTCCGCACCTTGCGGTTCCGGCCGCGCGTATTATGGCGCCAGGCCTCCAGCCCCTGCCTTCGGAGGTCATGACCCCTCGATTGACAGACATGATAGTGCGAACAGGCGGCGGAGCGGCCTATACCGGCGGCATCGCCCTGATATAATTGGCCCTGCCGCCGGGCACGGGAACTTCGGATGCAACAGGTTGCCAGGGTTCAAAGGTTGGCTGCAAGCGCGCTTGCGACGGAGCTTTCCGTCTCGCTGGTGGGGCGCCCTTCGATCACGTTCGGCGGCCACCTGATCGAGTTGCGGACCCAGAAGGCCAGGGCCGTTCTCAGCTATCTCGCTTTGACCGAGTCCAAGCGTGAAAGCCGCGAACGGCTGGTTGGCCTGTTGTGGAGCCGTTCCGACGAGAAAAGAGCCCGTGCGTCGCTGCGTCAGGTAGTCCGCGAATTGAAGATTGCGTTCGAGGATGCGGGATATGGCGGATTTTCAGCAGGGCGACTCTCGATCCATCTCGACGTCGAGAAGGTCGAGGTCGATATCGAAAGCATCATCCAGCTGGCGGAAAGCGGCAGCGTGCACCCGTTGCTGCTCAATACACCCGATCTCGGTCAGCGCATCCTCGAAGGCATGGACGACCTGGATGCGTCATTCCGGATATGGGTTCTCGCCAAGCGCCAAACCATCAGTGACCGACTGATGCGAAGCCTCAACGCCGGTCTGGTCGCGAACGAAATTCCGGCTGGTGCCAAGACCGAGATTGCAACTGCCATCTTCAATCTCGATCCGACCCATGAGGAGGCCTGCTGCCATCTGATGCGCGTGCATGCGGAGGAGGGCGATGTCGCCGGTGCGCTGCGCATCTACAAGGCGCTCTGGGATTTACTGGACCGGGACTACGCCATGGAGCCGTCGCCCGCGACGGAAGATCTCGTGGCCACCATCAAGCTCGGCGCTTTTGAACGGCCGGCAAGCCGGTTGGGCGGCCAGCTTGAATCCGGCGCGCCGGCAACCGGGGCGACGTACAACCTTCATCATCTCCCCGTTACGCCGCAGCCAGGCAACATCGCCACGCCGGCGAAGATACGTCTCGTGCTGCACCCCTTTGCGATGCACGGGGTCGACAACGATCACGCTCATCTGGTGCAAGGGTTCAGCCTGCATCTTGCGGCGTGCCTGGTGCGGTTCCGGGAGTGGAGCGTGATTGACCGCCCGCCTGCTGCACTCGCGCTGCCGCCGGCGGATTCGGCGCCGCAGTACTCTATCGAAACGACGGCCTATCAGGCAGGCGCCGAAATCAATATGGTGATGATACTGCGCGACGAAGCCACCGGCATCTATGTCTGGAGTGAAAGTCTCCGGCTCGGCCTCGACAACTGGTTCGAGACCCAGCAGCGCATCATCCGCCGGATCGCAACCTCGCTGAACGTGCAGCTATCGGCCGAGCGCTTGATGCGGCTGGCAGGCGAGCCTGATGTTTCGCTCGACTTGCACGACCGCTGGCTTCGCGGACAGAATCTCATGATGAAATTCGATCCGGAAAGCTGGCAGCGCGCAGTTAGCATCTTTCGCGATGCCATTCGTGAAAACCCGACGTTCTCGCCTTGCTACAGCAGCCTCGTGCAAATGAATAACATCGAGCATTTCGTGCATCCCGGCTTTCCGTACGATCTCGGCAAGGCAAAGGCGACGCTTGAACTGGCGAAAACCGCGGTTCAACTGGATCCAGTCGATTCCAGGGCGCATCTGTGCTGCGGCTGGTCTTATGTGATGGCGCTTCGGGAGACCGAGGCGGCGCCGCATATGGAGCTTGCTTGCGAGTTGAACGACAATGATCCGTGGACACTGCTGTCCTTTGCTCTCTATTGCGCTTGCTGCGGGTCGATGGAGCAGGCGTGGCTTCGAGCCGAGCAGGCGCTGGCGCTTTCTCCGGCTCCCTCACATCTCGAATGGGCTTACCACAGCACGATCCGCTTCCTCTGCGGCGACTATACCGGTGCTCTTGCGGCCTGCGATCGCGCACAGGGGGCAACGCATCTCCTGCCGGCGTGGCGGGCAGCGGCGCTGTTCCGACTGGGGGAGCCGGTCATGGCGCGGGAAGAAGCCCAGCGATTTCTCAACGGGATCCGGTCGTTCTGGACCGGATCGTCCGCCCCCACCGACGCGGCCGTCGCACGTTGGGCCCTCCAGGCGCATCCGATCAGCATACGCTCGCGGTGGGAAGCCCTGCGCGATGGCTTGTGTGGCGCAGGACTTCCGGTCGAGGGAATCGTCCAACTGTCTTAATTGCGCAATTTCAAGCGCAATAGCTGATCGTGTAGTCGCCGATGCGTTCGGCATGCACCCTGAATTTTTCGCTGTCCGGAATCACCGGATCGATGCCGTTGAACAAGCGCTTGTAGAACGGCGGGATCGGATAGGTTGCGCCTGGCTGGCTAAGCCGTTCTTCGGAATCCTCGATCGCAAACTTCGGCGGCAAACGCACCACGATGGTGTCCATGTCCTGCGCCACGAACTTGATCTGCGTGAAGCGGTCCGGCACCGTCATGAACACCTGGGCCTTGGCGAGCTGCTCCTTGAATTCGTCGACGGTCTCCGGGATCGGATACTCGTTTTCATCCTCAAGATAGTTCTTGCCGGTTGACCAGGTCTTCACCAGGTTGCCCCAACGCTCATGGTTCGTGACCACCATTCTTTCGATCGCCATTTCTCAGTCCTCCGGGTTGCGTGAGGCGGAGTAATTTCCGACTCACAAAAAAGCAGGTTCGGCTTGCCGCAGGCCAGCGACGTCGGCCGTGAATTCGACCAGCTGATCCATGCGTTCAATTTCGGGTACTTCCGCGAAAACGTTCGACGGGTAGTGCTCGCTGCTGAGTTTGGCGAGCGCATCGGCGAGCGAAGCTGCGTCGCGGCCCGCAGCAAGCTGGTTGTCCGCAAGCGCGCCGAAGATCACTTCCAGGACGATGATCGAGCCGAGCGGGCCAAGACAGCGGCCCTCGGCCTGCTGCATCGCTTCGAACAGAATGAAGAAGGGCAATGGCGGATCATTGGCAATCGTTTCGATATCTTCGGCGTCGAGTCCGCCATAGGCCGTTTCCGCCAGCCATTCGCGAATCCGGTCGACGCGATAGGCGCGATCGGCCAATAGCCGCGAAGCTGCGATGATGTCCGGCCGCCTCGCGGCGACCTCCGCCACAAGCGCATCGACCGACCAAAGTCCGGCGAGCGTCGCGCCCACGAGGTCGCGATAGAGCAGGCCAACCCGGTTGGTTTGGTCGAAGGCGGGAAACAGCTGGTCGCTGCCCAGTCCGTCGCTGAGATAGGGACCGATTCGCCGGCTGAAATTGGGTCGCGACCCCCTGATTTCGAAAAAGCGCGACCACCGCACGATCCATGACGCATCGAGCGGCATGTTGACCGGATCGTTCGCCGAGGTTTTTTCCAGGGTGTTGTAGAGATCGTGCGTGAAGATGTCGTTGATCTGATACTCGGGCCTGACCATGGCGTGGCCGAAGCGAAATGCGCCGTGCGAGAATTCAAGCGGAATCTGCCAGCCGTCGCTATCCCGCGTGCCGCGCGCCGGCCGGTCCATGAAGTTCGGGGTGGGCCCGGAATATGCGGCGTAGATCGCCGGATGCATCGCGCGCCGCATCAGGTCCTTGCGGACGACGTTGTGGTAGATCAGCGTCAAGGCGTCGCGCGCGCAGAGAAACCGCTTGTAGGCCGAACCGAGATTGGCATTGGGACCGGCGGCGGGTTCGCCGTGGCGAACCATGTCGACCAGCCCGTTGTGCAGCAGTGCGAAAAGCGCCGTCAGCTGCGACAAAATGGCATGGTCGTCGTTGCGGGGATCGGCAATCAGCGCTTCCGTGAGCGCCACGCGCTTGCCGGCGATGCTGCGATCGATTCCGGTGACATTTTCGGCGGGCGTGCGCGCGATATCGCGGAATGGGCAGCCCGGCTCGACCGCCTTGTCCTTCCAGCGCATGCGCCCGAGCCGCAGCTTGGTCCGGCGCTCGTCGTTCGGCGCATCCAGCGCATACACAAAGGGCGATCCCACCGGGCCGCTGCCGAACAGCGTTTCCAGCCGCAGCGCCGCGCGCCGCGCATTCGCGATGTCGGGACTGAGGCCGCCCGCGACCGACAGCGGTATGGCCGAGTGCACCAGATCGTGGGCAACGAATTGCAGCAGGTAGGTATAGCCCGCTGGAATATGGGGATTTTCCCAGCGTTCGATGCTTGTATCGGAGTGAGCAGGCCATCGCAGTTCGGCGTCCATCCGCCGCGACAAACGGTTCATCAACCCGCGTACCCGCTGGGCACATTCCGGCGCCTCCAGGGGATCGATGCCGTAAACGGTGAACCGCTGCGATGGCTTTGGCGTGCCGAGGAAGTGCCGGAAGCCGGGCGGCGTTTGGTGCGCATCAAGAGGGCAGCCCATCGCAGCGGCTTTCGAAAAACCGAATGCGGGCGCCTGAGTTGCCGTCTGCACCGCCATCGACGATCTCCTGTCAATTTGAGAGGCTGCCGAGCCCGCCGTGAAATTATCGTGATTTTCAGAAGCGGTGGCGTGCTACTTCTGGCCGCGGCGCCGACCAGCCGGGTTGAGCAGGCGTCTGCGGCGCCCGACCACTTCGCGCTGACTGGCAACGCTCTATCGCCTTTCAACGATTGATCAGTAAGTCGAAATCGGCTCGGGTATTACCCGGGCGGCCTTTCGATCTGGTTTAAATGATCGCTCGTTTTTCGTGGGAATGTCCGGCGGTTTCCGAGCGCTGCCCGGGATGTACTGACGGACCCTGGTTGCGTGTCGCATCGACGCAAGTGGCTGCACGTCAGGTCAAGTTTGCGCGGGTATCCGGTTTGATTGTATGACGACGATCATCAGGCCATGGCTGGCTGATGGCAGACAACGTCGTCGGTTCATTCCATTGACCGGCGGCCACGGAGCGGATCGGCGTGCCGTTTACTCGGCAGCAACCGCGAAGCGGCTGTTTTCCAGTTCCGCCTCCAGTCGCGCTTTCCCGGCGAGGTACTTTGCGATCGCCTGTTCCTTGATATGGCCATAGCCGCGGATCGTTTCCGGCAATCGCGCCAGCCGCGCCAGCGTCGGAACCTGTCCGGGTTTCAGGGTGGCGATCTGCCGATCGATCATCACGAGATAATCATCGATCAGCTTGCGCTCTGCCTTGCGTTCGGTGGTGTAACTGAAGGGATCGAGCGCGGTGCCGCGCAGGAATTTCAGCCGCGCCAGCAGCCGGAAGGCGTGAATCATCCAGCCTCCATATTCCTGCTTCCGCAGATGGCCGGTCACCTTGTCGCGGCGTGACAGAAGCGGTGGGGCGAGGTGGAATTTCAGGCGCAAATCGCCCTCGAATTTCTCGCCGAGTTTTTTGGCAAAGGAGCCATCCGTATAGAGCCGCGCCACCTCATACTCGTCCTTGTAGGCCATCAGCTTGAACAGGTTTTTCGCCACCGCCTCGGTCAGTTCGCTGGAACCGGGAGAAGCCTTGATTTCCGCGGCGCGAACCTTCGCGACATCAGCGAGATAGCGACCGGCATAGGCCTCGTTCTGATAATCGCCCAGGAATTTCGCCCGGTAGGCGATCTGTTCATCGAGCGTGCGGGTCGTGGTTGCGGCGCGGGTCCGGAACTGGATCACGCCGCGGACGCGCGCGAGGTCGTGGGCGGCGAGGCGGCCCCAGCTGAAGGCCTGCTTGTTCATCTCGATCGCGGCCCCGTTGATCTCGATTGCACGCAGGATGGCTTCCAGCGATAGCGGGATCGCACCTTTCTGGAAGGCAAAGCCGAGCATGAGCGGGTTGGTCGCGATGCTGTCGCCGATCAGCGCCGAGGCGATCCCGGTAGCGTCGATGATGTCGAGGTTCTTGTCGCCGATGGCGTCGCGCAGCGCGCTCTGCATCGCGTTCATCTCGAAATCGATATCGGGATTGATCACGAAGCTGGCGGTCGGCTGCAGGTCCGCATTGACGATGGCTTGGGTCGCGCCGCGCTCGACCCGGCTCAGCGCCGTGGCATTCGCAGAGACCACGATGTCGCAACCGAGAATGAGGTCGGCACCGCCCGAGGCGATGCGGACGGTGGCGATGTCCTCCGGGGTGGGCGCGATCCGGACATGGCTCATGACTGCGCCGTTCTTCTGCGACAGCCCGGTGAAGTCGAGCGCCGAGCAGCCGCGGCCGTCGAGATGGGCGGCCATGCCGAGCAGCGCGCCGATGGTGATGACGCCGGTGCCGCCGATGCCGGTGACGAGGATGTTGTAGGGCGCCTCCAGTTCGCGCCGGGCGGGCAGCGGCAGGTCTGCAAACAGCTGGCCTGAATCGACGGACGAGGTTTCCACCTTCTTCAGCGTGCCGCCATGGACGGTGACGAAACTCGGACAAAATCCCTCGACGCAGGAATAGTCCTTGTTGCAGTTCGACTGGTCGATCTGACGCTTGCGTCCGAATTCGGTTTCGAGCGGCTGCACCGAGACGCAGTTGGAGGCCTGCGAGCAGTCACCGCAGCCCTCGCAGACGAGGTCATTGATGAAGACGCGCTTCGGCGGATCGGGATAGAGCCCGCGCTTGCGGCGACGGCGCTTCTCGGCGGCGCAGGTCTGGTCGTAGATCAGGACCGAAAGGCCCTTGACGTCGCGCAGCTCGCGCTGGACCCGATCGAGTTCGCGGCGGTGATGGACGCTCGCGCCTTGCGGGAAATAATTCGCGGTCGGGTATTTGGCCGGATCATCCGAGACGATGGCCAGCCGCTTGGCGCCTTCGGCCCAGACCTGATAGGCGATCTGGGAGACGGTGAGGCCGCCTTCGGCGGGTTGTCCCCCGGTCATCGCGACCGCGTCATTATAGAGGATCTTGTAGGTGATGTTGACGCCGGCGGCCGCCGCCGCCCGCAGCGCCAGCAGGCCCGAATGCGTGTAGGTGCCGTCGCCGAGATTCTGGAACACGTGCGGTTCGCTGGTGAAGGGGGCCTGACCGATCCAGGCCACGCCTTCGCCGCCCATATGCGAGATGGTCGCGGTGCGGCGGCTCGGGATCGACAGCGCCATGCCGTGACAGCCGATGCCGGCCATTGCGCGGCTGCCGTCCGGCACCTTGGTCGAAGTGTTGTGCGGGCAGCCCGAGCAGAAATAGGGCGTCCGCTGCAGCGCCATCGGCGCGCGCGTCGCTGAGGGATGTTCGAATGCCTCCAGCCGCGCCAGCCTCTGTTCCAGCACCGGGCTCTGGTGACCGAGCCGGCGCAGCCGCGCCACGACGGCGGCGGCGACCATGGTCGGCGTCAACTCGCCTTCGCTCGGCAGCAGCGTTACGCCTTGCTCGTCGCGTTTGCCGACCACGGACGGCCGTTTCGAGGCGTCCATGTTGTAGAGGATGCGCATCAACTGGTCTTCGATGAAGCCACGCTTCTCCTCGACCACCAACACGTCCTGCAAGCCTTCGGCAAAACGCCGCGCGCCGCTTTCCTCGAGCGGCCAGGTCATCGCCACCTTGTAGATGCGCAAGCCGAGCTCTTGGGCATCGCGGTCCGTGATGCCGAGGTCGGCCAGCGCCTGCCGCAGATCCAGATAGGCCTTGCCGGTGGCGACGATGCCGAGCCGCGCCGGATTGCTGTCCAGCACCACGCGGTCGAGCCGATTGGCGCGCGCAAAGGCGGCGACTGCCGCAAGCTTGGGGCCATGCAGCCGCCGCTCCGCTTCGAGCGGCGGGTCGGGCCATCGGATGTTCAATCCACCCGGCGGCATTTCGAAATCGGATGGCAGCACCACCTGCACGCGCGTGGGATCGCTGTAGATCGAGGCCGAACTTTCCACCGTCTCCGAGATCGCCTTGAAGCCGACCCAGCAGCCGGAGAAGCGCGACAGCGCAAAGCCGTAAAGTCCGAGATCGAGGTAGTCCTGCAGCGTCGCCGGGTTGAGGATCGGCATCAACGCCGCCGCGAACACCTGTTCGCTCTGGTGGGCGAGCGTGGAGGACTGGCAGCCATGGTCGTCGCCGGCCAGAGCCAGCACGCCGCCGTGCGGGGAGGAGCCGGCCGAGTTGGCATGTTTCAGCGCATCGACCGAACGGTCGACGCCGGGGCCCTTACCGTACCAGATGCCGAACACGCCATCGACCTTCGCGCCCGGAAACATCCCGACCTGCTGGCTGCCCCA
>Ga0075522_10000289_pt1 | contig 35403 bp, 37 predicted proteins | sample NGEPerA_FD_74796 | JGI IMG/M metagenome (GOLD analysis project Ga0075522, IMG submission 74796) | Arctic peat soil microbial communities from the Barrow Environmental Observatory site, Barrow, Alaska, USA - NGEE PermafrostL2-A | ecosystem: Environmental > Terrestrial > Soil > Wetlands > Peat ... | reverse complement strand
ATCACCGATGCAATGGCCGGACACAAATTGACGGCAGACCAAGAGGATTATTTCGACCTGCTTTGCCGTCTGATTGAAGACTACGACAAGGAACACGCGCAACTCGACATGCCCAAAGTTTCCGCGCTGGACGCCTTGCAACACCTTTTGGACGCGCACGACATGAGCGCGGCGGACTTGGCGCGGCTGCTGGACGTTCACCGCACGCTTGGCGCGATGATTTTGCGCGGCGAACGACAATTGACGCTGGCACACGTCCGCGCGCTGGCGAAACATTTCAGCGTGTCCGCCGATTTGTTCCTGTCGTAAAACAAACCGCCCGGCCTGCTTTCGCAACCGGGCGTATGGCACACGCCGAAACGGTCGGCGCGATTCACGGCGAGAAAAATTTTGGAAAACCCGCCGGAAATCTTAAAAAAGGTCGCTGTATAAATTCGCGTCGGCCAATTTCGCGTTGGTGTGGCGATGCGTTTCGGCCAAAATCGTTTTTAAGAAAACTGTCAAATCAATTTTGCTGTCAGCGGCGGCGGCGCGGATTGATTTCGCAAGCTCGGCACAATTCTTTTCCATCGGCGCGACGATTTCCGCAATGTGCGGCGAGATAGCAGAACGCCAAGTAAGGTCGTTCGCAAAAACTTCAAAGCCGGACACGTTGGACGGCGAGGCGTCATTCAGTTTCGCCACAAAGAAATTGCAAACCTGCTCGGCCAAAATTTTCTCGGCTTTTTTGTCCAATGTCAGCGTGCGGATGTTTTGAATTTTCAACCGCAACGCGCCGTAGTTGTAAATTTGGGTTTCCAAAGCGTCCAACGCGGCTTGGCGTTCGGCGAGCAATTCATCGGCGTTGCGGCGGGCTTCATCAGCCACGGCCAACGCTTCGTTGATTTCTTTGGCGGTGTCGCGGCTGGCACTTGCAAGCCGCTTAGCATCGGCGGCAAGGCGCTTGGCTGCCATTGCGCGGCCATCCTCACGGGATGATGCACAACGCTCCATTTCAGCATCAATTTCAAGCTCGCTCGGATCAATGCGCCACGGCGATTCAGGCGGCAGCCCGTCTTGAATCCGTTTTTCGGCGGCAATCTGCGACGCTTTTCGCGCGCGGATTCGCCCGGCGGCGGCTATGGCGTCGCGGTCGCCGGAGCGCAAAAGCTCTGCATCAATTTCGGCCTGCGGGATTTCAATTTCAGCAATCATAAATTTTAGTTAGATTTTTTTACGGCGGCGGCGAAGCGTGCGCGGCCAGTTTTTTCAGATTTTGCACCAGCGGTAGCGGTTGTGCCGGGGGCTGACAAAATTTGCGTGCTGTCAACGCGCGCGGCGGCAGAGAATCTTTCGCGCCCGCGTAGTTCGGGGTGATTTTGCGACTTTGGTTTCGCGGCAGCATCGGCGGCACACGAAGCATTGAATCTCTCACGTCCGAACTTTTCCGCGACGGGCGCGGCAACGGGCGTTGCAACAACGGAAGCGGCGGATTTCGCGCGGGCAGCAACCATGCTTTCCAGTTCGCCAACGCGCTCGTTTGCTCGCCAGATGTTTAGAATCGGCTTGCTCGGAGCAAGGCAAAGTTGTGTTTCGAGTGCCAGAATTTTGGCGGCTGTTTGGCGGTAGGTGAGAAGCTTCCGCGACGGCGGCGTGTTAGAGAAAAATGAAACGGTTGTGTTTTCCATAAAAATGGAAAACAGTCAACCCGTAGGTTTGCAATTTGTGAAAATCCGTCTGGCGGCTGCGGCGTGTTTTGCGGCAGCTTGGCGGCTGGTTCCGTATCGCCGCGCAACGTCCGCCAGTGTTTCTTGGCCGGAAAAAACAGCCGCAAGCACGGCAAGTTTGAAACACGCCCGACGGCCCAGAAATTTGTCCATGCGCTGATCCAGTAACCAAGCGTCCAAATTGTTCGCCGGCACCGTTTTTGGAGGTGTTTTTTGCTCGTTTTCGTGTTTCATAAATTAAAAATCATTCAAAAATCCAACAAATCATCAAATCACGATTCGTTGATAAGTTTTTTGTGTAATTGCTCAAAAACACGCCTCGCATAAGGAATGAGACGAGTTCCGTCACTACCAAACGGAGAATGGGTCTTGGAAGCCTTCATAGTGGGGTGGGTGGCTGTGCCTGCCCGCGTGCGCGCTTCCGTGTGTCCCGCCAGCCATGCCCGCGCGCGGCCTCTGCCATCCTAGCGCGTGCATCGTCTTGTCGGCTGCGTGAGAATTTTATATTGAATTGCTTTTGAAAGTTTCGCGCAGCTTTGGCGATTGTGGCTTTGACGCAGCCGAGCTTGCTGCCGATCTCCTCATAGCTGGCATCATCGAGCAAGTCGGGACGTAAGCCTGCTGTCATGGCCGCAAACTTGCATTGCGCTGATTCAAAGCCGGATTGCCAAATCCAGCCGAGAATGAGCGCCAATGCCATTGCCGACTCGCACCGCACGTCTGGGTTGGCGTTGGCGAAGAATGCAGCGGTGTCTTTGTCGAGCGCATCAAAATCAAAGTCCATGGTTTGAACCACGTCACCGGGCGCAACACTTCCCGCGTGATCTTCAATCGTCGGGTTGTGATGCTTTTCCCAAACAACCGGCGTTTCGATTTTTCCTTCCAAAGTCGCGGAATTGTTTTTCTTGAACTTCAAAAAACACGCCCGGCAAACGCCGCCATGCGCTTTCAATTCTTCTGCGCTTGCGTGGTGCAGCTTGTAAGCCGTCGTCAAGTCGGCATGGTCAAGTGAGTTTGGACAAACCACTTCACCGGCCTCGTTTTGAAATTCAGTTTCCATTTTCTAATGCTGCGGGGTCAATTGAGCGGTTGCGTTTCGGTTGCAAAATGGTTGCATTCAAACATCGCTTCATAACCGCTGGGAACGGTTTTGAGCCGGACGATGCGAAACCCGGCTTTGTCGGCAGCGGCGGACACGTCGCGCAGTTGGTTGAAATTGAACGCCAGCGGTTCAAGCCAGTTGATCGGCGCGTGTGAAAAGGGCAAAGTTGGCTGGCTGGGTTTCATTGCGGAAAAATCCTTTGGGGCGAACAAGGCGTTTTGCCACGCTCCACCCAACTCCACCCAAGGGGCAGTAGAGATTAGAAATTTTCGATTTTTTCCAAGCGCGCCTATGCCTTGGGTGGAGTTGGGTGGTTGGGTGGTTTTTTTCATTTTGTGAAGGTGTAAGAATTGGTTGTGTCCCAGTCGCCGGACGGCTTGCGATAGGATTTATCGGCGCGCGTGACGGTGAAGCCGTCCACGTTCACGGTGTCACTTTCGCGGAAGACTTGCTTGCACAGACAACCAACTTGCCGCTTGGCTTTGTCTGTGTCGGCTGGCTCGCTGGGAATTTTAATCGCGTGAAGCTCGCAGATTTCAACCAACTCGGATGCAATGAGCGCAACGCCAAGTCGGTTTTCACCGGCGACGGCCAAGGCGACGGCACGCATGAAAGACAACGCCGGATTGCTTGTGCGTTCTTGTGCGGCTTGGTGTCCATCCATCAGCGGCGCACAGCCGAGAACATTTTGGACTATCCAATCCAAGGTCTGACTCCATTCACTGAAGTCATGGCGCGTGTCTTGCGAGCGCGGTTTGCCGCTGGCAATCCATTCGCCGATGACAGTGAACACGCAACCGAGAAAAAAAGGCTGTCGTCGCTGAAGATCGCCGAGTGTGTCGCGGTATTGAAAGCCGGGGCGTTTGCGAATCCGACAAATGCTTGCGCGGTTTGCCAAGTCTATCGTGCTTTCAAGTCCGTTGCTGGAAATTTGAAGGATGAATTTTTTTGGATCAATTAACGCTTCGTGCTTTCCTGGTGTCCGCGCTGGAAACAAAGTTGGACAGGTCAAAAAGGATTCCAGCTTTCGTGAATCCATCCTGCCGCGAAAGTTGTCCAAGCAAATAAACGGACGCGCGGCGACAAGCGCGGCGGCAAAGGATTCGTCCACGCTGCCGACGCCGCCCGATTTATCCGTCACGAAATAAGATTTTTCATTGTAAAGAGTCCAAACCATTTCGTGCCGATGTCCTTTGCCAGCTTGCGACTTGTCCGCTTCAGCACAATCAATCGGAATGTTTCCGCGAATGAATCCACCAAACCGCAAAGCTGGCGTGATAAACGCGGCCAATGCACGGCTGCGATCTGATTTGGTTTGAAAATCAAATTCCTCGACTATCCAGCGCAAACTTGCGACGGCTTCCGCCAGCGGGACACGCGGCGGCGTGTCACCGTCCACAATTAGCAATCCGCCAAGCTCCGCGTGATAGCCTTTGCCGAGAATGTCAACGCCGCCAGTTTTTGATTCGATCAAGACGGGACAACGAAGCACGCTTGCAATGGGCGGAAGAAATTCGCGGGACTCGCTCGCCGCCAGAATCGCCTTGGCGTCGTCTAAACTCATTTTGGCTGGCTTCAAAGCTGGCTCGCTTTTCCGGCTGCGCGATAGGCGTAAAGCTGGCCGATTTTTTCCACGTCACTGCGAAATTTTTCCGGCTTCAAAACGTCCAAGCCTTGCACGCGATCCACCTCGCTAATCTCCACCAGGACGCCGCCGCGCCAGAACAAAGTCCGCCTTGGCGCGATGCGTTGAAAAATGACGCGAGCGGATTCTGAAATTGAAACTGCGCCGGACGGCAAAACGATTATTTCCGGCGACGCGCTCGCCCTTGGCATGGTTGCACCGGCAGTCGGCTCGCCCGTTTCAATTTTGATAGCCGGTGTCCACGTCGGCGCGGCGTCCACCAGCGCGATTAAATTTTCAGCCGTGCCGCCAGCCGCGAAAAAATCAGCGGCGTCTATCAGGTCGGGCAATCCGACTGCCGGTTGCTCAATTTCTTCGCACAGGTATTCCGCTGCAATGTCCGCACGGTTTGAATCAGCAAGTGGCGCGGCCTGCGGTATCCGTGTCGGCACAAATTCAGCCTTGCCGATTTGCGAGCGCAATTCGTGGTTTGCAGTCTCAATTACTTGCGAGCATGATTTATGAAGGCAAAAGATTGTCGGCACGCCGTCCAGAGTCACGCGGCAATCTTTTGGCGCGTTGCCGTTTGTGTGGAGATGTTCGCCCAGACATTTACAAAAATCGCCCGCTTCCGTGGATTCAATCAGGCCGACAATTTTTTCAGCAATGACGCGGCGTGATTCACCATTTAAGGCCGGTGACTTTGACGGGATAGATTTCGCCGCTTTTTTTATTTCATCCGCTGGCGGCGGCATTTGCGCGAAGTCCACCGGCAATTCGGTTGCGTTCGGATTGTGGTAACAGTCTTTGTCGTGCGATGCGAAACAGAGCCTCGCAGTCTCAGGCAATTCGTCAATCTTGCATCCCGTGAACTTCAAAACGTGCGCCGCCAAAGTGTCGAAGGCAAATTTGTATTCATCCGCGTTTTTGCAAATAGGGATTCGATACCACGCTTTTAAACCTTCGCCCGTCGCAGATATGAACACACAGAAAACGTGCGGATCGTCGGCAAGCAACTCACGGATGTATTTCAACTTGTCGCCAAGCAAATCAAAGTCGGCTTGGATTAGCCCGGTGAACTGCGGCACGAACTTATTGCCGCGCATCGCCTGTATCCCGGCCAGTGTCACCGCGCCAAGTTTTTTCTTCAGCGAGTCCACCGCCTTTTTTGCGTCCGCATAAGGAACACCACGCGCAATGGCTTTTTGAAACCGCTGGCGGATTTGTTTTATTAGGCTGGCGTAAGCTCCGTTCTTAATGTCGGCAATAAACTTTGTCGCTAGAATATCATCCGGCAGATTTTCAAATGCGTCCCGGTATAGTGAAACGCGCGGGTTAAATTGAGGCGACATTGTTGCCCGCCTCCAGTCGGGAATGACGGCGATTGCGCTTGATAGGTTTCAAATCAGACGTGCGGCAGCCGGGAAACCAGCCGCGCCGGATAAGTGCCTCGACAGCGCGCTTGGTGCTTCCGCTGGCCTTGCTGGTGCGTGTGAAATTTTTCATGCGCCACCTCGCGTGATGCTGGTTTTTTGCCGGTCGAGCCACCGATCTAAATCTGACTTCCTGATTCTAATTGTTTTGTGGGTTACGCGAAGAAACGGAAGTCCTCTCGACAAACGAAAGGAACGCACGGTTCTCGGCTCAATGCCGAGGTATTGGCCTGCGGTTTCGTCCGTGAAAAGTTCGATTTCGCGAGGTTGGTAGGCTGGCGGTAACAAGACGGGATTGCCGCCGTTTTGAGGTTTATTGATGGCGTTTGCTGTCATATACACAGTGGGTAGAGTCAAATGGAAGGCGGATTTAGCGTTGCCGGTAAATCGCTGGAATACGGCAGGCCGGTCGTGAGGATTCTGGCGGCTTCCCGCGCCGGGATTCGCCAGCCCGCGCCAAAGCGCAGGGCGTTAATCCGGCCTTGCCGAATGGCTCGCCGGACTGATTCGGGATGATACTTGATTTGCGCCGCGAGTTCTTCAACTGTCAGCGCAGCTTCGTTTCGTGATGTATGCAATTTCATCTTGCATGACACTACGCGAAACGATTTGGCGAATAGGTAAGTCAGGAAAAAACTTACTTACCCATTATTTTATTAGGAAATGAGCTAAAATCAGGAAACGAATCACCAATCTGCAAAGCAAATTTGTGAAGCAGTGAAGGGTTTTCGTAGTCAAATTGGTCGTTTTTTGGCCGTCCGCCTTTTGGATTTTTAATTTTTAGGCCAAGAAATTTGCAATGCTTCCCCATTATTTTGGCTGACTTCATTGGCTTTCCTTCAAAGTCAGGAAATTTCATCGAAGCCAAAGAATGCACGGTTGCATAGTTCCATTCTTCCGCCTCGACCAACGGCCAAACCAGTAGAAGCCATGAGTCTAGGGTGGGATGGTTCCACTTGTTTTTGGATTGGCCAGCCAACGCGCGTCTAAAGTAACCAGCTAATTTTTCTGATCTGGCCTTTTGTTCTTTTGACCAAAGGTGAGGAACACATCGGATTGATTTTTCTTCTGAAGTTATTTTTTCCAGCCACTCAATTGCTTCCGTGTTGTCATTCTCACCCTTGCATAATAGAAAACCAGCGAATGCAGCATCTCTTATTTCACTGTCTGGATTATCTGCTTCAGGACATTCTTTTTTCAAAAATAAGATATGACGCTGGATATATGCTTTCGCGTATTCGATTAAGCGATGCACGACCAATAATGCAAGCAACGGGTCATTGCCGATGTTATCAAGTGAGGTGCCACGCGCTTTCAATTCGTAATGGACTGTATGCACTGCAAAAGATTTAGCCTCCTCACCTGTGTTTGTGGTTCCATTGCCGTATTCGGATGCCAGCTTTGCATAATCCCTTTTCGTAAAGCTTTTGAATGTATCAGGCAGTTCGGGATGCTTCTTGATTTTTTCACTTATCTCATTGCACTTGACCGCATGACAATGCAGTGCGTTCTTTTGGAAATCAGTGATTATTTTTATCAATGCAGTATGCGCCGCAATCTTTAGATTTTCAGCTTTTAGGAGTTCGGCTTCCTGTTCATTTTTCTGAATTTCTTGCTTCAGGCGCTCGTTTTCTTGCACCAAAGATGAAAATTTTTTCTTTGTTGTGGCTTTCATTTCGCGGCCTTTGGTTCAATCGCAAACCATGCCTTCGCATCGTCCGCCGTCACCAGTTCGCGGTAGTGGCCGAAAATCATGGCCGGTGAATTGCCCGCTTCCAGCGCGACTTGCGCGACGTTTTGAGTCTGCGCGACGCGGTAGGAAATAAACGAATGCCGGAGCGCGTTGTGTTTCAATTCAACGGCGGGCAGCTTTTCCGTCTTGGTGTTGCTGGCCGTCTCGCGCATTAGCTCGTGGTAATCGTGCGCGCCACGGGGAAAGATTTTGCTGGTTTTGTTCGCGGCGAATTTCAGCCATGCCACAAGGTTCGGCAAAGTCGGAACAATGCGGCGGCTGGCGGTTTTGGCGTTCGCCGCCGTGATCTCAATGTGGCCGCGTTCAAGTTTTACCGCTCGCCAGTCCAGCCGCATGAGTTCGGCTGTCCTGATGCCGGTGAACGCCTGAATCGCCATTGCCGGGCGGATGCTGTCCGGAGCGGCGGCGAGCAAACGGGCGACTTCATCCGGCGTGTAAATTTCAACGTCATCGCCATTTTTGGCCTTGATCCGCTCGGTGGCGATTGCGGGATTATCGCCCTTGCCGATGTAACATCTCGACTCGGCAAAACGGAATAGCACGGCGGCGGCGCTGCGAAGGTTGCGAATCGTGCGCGGGGCGGCGTCCAGACGGTCAAACCACAATTGCAAGTCGCCCGTTGTCACTGTGTCCACATTTGCGGGAAACTTTTCACACAACTTGTTCAACTGGTAGCGCAAATCCTGCAAATAGCGTTCGCTGGCCTTGCGCTTCGCTTTCACTTCAATCATCTCGTCGGCCACTTGGCGGACGGTTCGCAGCGGTCTTTCAACGGGATTGCGCCGGATGTATTCTTTCGCGGCCTCGACGATTTTTTCCGAACCAAGAATTTTCACGGCTTCGACGTGCATTGAGGCGACAAGTTCAAGCGGCGTGTCCAATCCCGCGTTGCGGAGAATTTCGACGGCGCGGCCATAGCTGGCGGCGTCCGTGCCGCGAAAGTTTGCGGCGGTGCTTTCGCCACTGGAAAGCAATCGGCCAATGCGCTGCGCTTCATCTCTGGCGGCGGTTTGATCGCTGAAACTTTGCAGACGGCGGCGTCCGCCAACGTAGTTTGCCACTTCCCAGATCGTCCGCGTGCCGCCGGTAACGGTCGGGCGCGTGCGTTTGTAAATCTTGATTACAACGTCACCGACTTTCACCGTGTCCGGCTTCCGTGTCCGCCCGCTCGTCTTTGCCTTCATGCGAATAATGTAGGCATAACGTCGGCATAAGTCAACAGGTGTCTGTTTTTCAGGGGTCTAAAACAAAAGAAAAATGCCAATAAAACATTGATTTTATTGGCTTTTCAAATTGGTTGCGGGGGCTGGATTTGAACCAACGACCTTCAGGTTATGAGCCTGACGAGCTACCGGGCTGCTCCACCCCGCGATCAAGAACCGACATTATTGCCACACGGCAGCACACTGGGCAAGTTATTTCAAAATGGTGTCCCGGACCAGCCAGGCCCACCGGAGTTACTGTTTTTTGAAGATCGGTTTGGGCACCACGACGGCCGCGAAACGCTTGCCGCGAATCTCGATCTCGATTTTCGTATCGGCTTTGGCGAATTGCGGCGGAACGTAGCCCAGACCGATGCCGATGTTCAGCGACGGACTTTGCGTGCCGCTGGTAACGACGCCGACGCGCGCGCCGTTCGCCCAAATCGGATAATGCGGACGCGGCGGCGCGGATTTGTCCGTCATCTTGAACGCGACTAGTTTTTTCGTCACGCCGTTCGACTTTTGTTCCGCCAGCACGGCGCGACCGTTGAATTCGCCTTTGTCGAACGAGACGAAAAATCCGACGCCCGCTTCAATCGGCGTGGTCTGTTCATCGAGTTCGTGACCGTAAAGCGGATAGCAAACTTCCGTGCGCAACGTATCGCGCGCGCCCAGGCCGCAGGGCCTAATTCCAAATGGCTTTCCAATTTCGAGAAACTTTTCCCAGACGTGTTGAATCATATCGTCCGAACCGGTGATTTCAAATCCGTCCTCACCAGTGTAGCCGGTGCGCGAGACGAGGACGCTTTGGTTTTCAAATTTGAATCCACCGATCTCGTTTTTCTTCAGATCAGTCACGCGCGCGACGCGCATGGCCGAGATGGACGCGCTGGAAATCACGTCGTTGATGAACTCTTTTACGCGCGGGCCTTGCGCGGCGGCGGCGGCATAATTGTGCGAGGCATCGGTCAAAGTCAGTTCGCTGCGCCGGGGAAATTTGTCCGCCTGCGCCTGAATCCATGAGACATCGGCCTCGATGCGCGACGCGTTGATAATAAGAAAATAGACATCGCCGCACAGCCGGTAGGCGTAGAGATCGTCAATCACCGTGCCGCGTTCGTTGCACATCAAAGTGTATTGGCCGAGGCCGGGCGTGAGTTTTTTGATGTCGTTCGTGAGAAGCTGATTGAGAAATTCCGCCGCCGCCGCGCCGCTGACGGTGACTTCGCCCATGTGCGAGATGTCGAAAATCCCGGCGGCGTTGCGGACAGCGAGATGTTCGTCGGTGATGCTCGTGTATTGCACCGGCATTTCCCAGCCGCCGAAATCAATCAGCTTCGCGCCGAGTTTCTGATGCGCGGAGAAAAGTGCGGTGCGTTTTAACATGAAATTTTTATCCGCTAATTTCGCGAATGAACACGAATTAAAACAAGGTCAAAATTAATTTGTGAAAATCAGCGTAATTCGCGGATTGTAATCATCCCCACTTCTCCGTTTTCATCTGCTCTTTCGGCGCGCCGAGTTCAAAGACCAAACCTTCAGCAAATTCAACAAGTGCATTTGGTCCGCAGGCGTAAAAAACCGTGTTCGCCAAATCTATGACGTGCGATTTAACCCAAGCAGAATCAATGCGCCCGGTGCGGCCAGTCCAATTATCTTCCGGCGTCGCACGCGTGCAGGTGACGTGGAATTTGAAATTCGGATTTTCCTTTTCCAACTCGCGGAATTCGGCGTTGAAAATAATATCCTTCGGCTGGCGCACGGTATAAAGCACGGTGATTTTCGTTTCGAGTTTGCGCCGCGTGGCTTCGCGCGCGTAGGCGCGGAACGGCGTCACGCCCGAACCGCCGGCGATGCAGACGAGATGTTTGTCCGGCTCATAGACCGGCAGAAATTTTCCGACGGGCGGGATGACAAAGAGTTTGTCGCCCGCCTTCGCCCAATCCACGATACGCGTGCCCATCTTGCCATCGCGCTTGACGGTGACTTCGTAAAAGCCGCGATCCAGCGCGCAGGACGAGAGCGAGTAGGCGCGCTTGTAGTTCGTCGTGTCCGGCCAGTAGAGCGTGATGAACTGCCCGGTCTTGAATTCGGGATTGTGGCCGTCGGGCCATTTGAGACGGATGGTTTTTGTGTCAGGCAATTCCATCGTCGCCAGTTCAACGGGCATTTCGAGAATTTCTTTGGGCATAAAATTTTTAACGCGCGGCGAAAAGTTATTGAATTTTCAGAACGCCAGCAAGTTTTGTCGCGCGAAACTGACTTGAATTCATTCGTTATCTGATGTAATTATTTTGACATGAGCACAGTTGCTGAAATTGAAGCTGCCATTGAACAATTGCCGCCGCAGGAACAACGGCAATTATGCGAACGAATTTTGGAGCGCGAAAAACAGCCTTCGATTTGGAACGAATTGTCCAAATTAAGCGGCACAATCAAAGATTGGCCGAGCGATTTTGCCGCAAACCACGATCATTATCTTCATGGTTTGCCCAAACGCGTGCCATGACTCCCGTTTTCGCGGACGCATTTTTCTTTTTCGCGCTGCTGAATGAAAAGGACGCTGCGCACGAAGCCGCTGAAGTTTTTCGCGTTCGTGCAAATCGTTTTCTTGTGACAACGGCTTGGGTTTTGACCGAAGTGGCCGACGGCTGCGCTTCGCCAATCAAACGGGAAAAGTTTTTGCGACTGCTCACGGCGCTTCAGCAAATGCCCGACGCCAAAATCATTCCGGCGTCTGAAGAACTGTTTGAGCGCGGCGTGGAATTATTCCGCCAGCGTTCCGACAAAGACTGGCCGCTGACCGATTGCATTTCGTTTGTCGCGATGAAGGATGAAGGCATCACCGAAGCGCTGACTGGCGACAAACATTTTGAGCAGGCGGGATTTCACGCATTGCTCAAATAGCCAAATAAGCGAAAAGAATTCTCACGTCAGGCGTGGGCGAGCACTTCCGTTTCCATTTCGTTGAGCACGGTCAGGACTTGCGAACGCTTCACGCTCGGAAAACCTTCCAGAAAATCCTCGATGGAATCGCCGGCCTTGAGATGGTCGAACAAACTTTGCACCGGCACGCGCGTGCCTTTGAAGACCAGCGTGCCGCCCAGAATTTCCGGGTCGGAATGGTAAGCGCGCTCTTTGCTCATGGAAAAACAATACGACCGTTTGATTTTTCAGGCAAGGCAAGTTTTGTCGCGCGAAGGAGAAAAAACTTAACTTACTTTTTCGCTAAAAATTCTTTTTGCTTCCTTAATGTCAATTTTCGCTTTATGTCCGTGCTTTTCGAGAAGATGCAATAAATTTGCGCCGTTCAATAAAACCAGCGGCTTTCCTTTTGCGAACTCGTAAGCATCCGGGCCGTAATCGGCAGTCGTGACAAGAATTCCTTTCATCGCGCCTTCGTTGAGAACCGTTCCCCACAATTCCCGCACTGCCGCGACGCCGACGGTGTTGGTGTAGCGTTTGGCTTGGATGACTGTTTTACCGCCGTGAATCGGATCAGAATCCAAAACCACGGAGTCCACCCCGCCATCCCGGCTCGCCTGCGTAACTTTTACTTCGCAACCAGGCTTGCTGAATTCTTTTTCAAAAAGCTCCCGAATCAAATGCTCAAAATCTTCCCAATCCATCGCCGCCAGATTGGATCGCTCATCCAGTTGCCCGGCCACCGCGTAGGAAGCGACAAATCTTTTATCCTCGCGATTGATTTTCAGCACCGGTGCTATGGGTGTCAGGCTGTGTAACTTTGAGCTTCCTATCCCTTTCAAAGTTTTGAAGCAAGCTTTGGGGTCAACATTTACGAGCGCTATTTTTTGAAACTCTTCCTTCGTCGTCTGAACCGAAATCACGCAACCGTTCACTTCTTTGCCGGTGGCCTTGTCAATTGATTTAACCCAACCGTTAAAAACGACCGCACTTAAAGCGTTAGCAACATCGGCTTCAAACAATTCATGAATCGTCCGAAGGCAAATCTGGTAGAGAACGCCGTCGTAAATGCGGTTCAATTCTGTTTCTGACAGGAATACCTCAACCATGTCATCCTTAGCTTTGATATATTTGACTTCCTTGACGCGAGGCAAATGTTCCGGTGCTGGCAACGAATAATCAACTGCCAGAATTTTTGTTCCTGAAATGTATTCGAGTTCAAATTCTTTGGGGAAGCTGTCAGGATACTCCGAGGCGGACAAGACAATCTCGCAATAATCTGAAACTGCATCCGGCACTAACGCTTCATATTGAGCTTTGCGGTTGTCAATCGCGGCATTTTCTTGATCTTGTTTTGCAGAATGCTCCGCTGCCGACGTATTCCACACTTCTATTGCCGCGACACTTTCAGAATAAAGCGTTACATTTTTGATTCGGATTCGCTCGACTGATTTAGACCAAGCTTCGTATTCTTGAACGTATAGTTCTTTCGCCCGGCGCAGGTTTTCCAAGTCATTTTGCACAGAGACTTTCAACCGGCGTTTGTTTTCGATGATATTTTGCTCGGCTACTGCTGCTAGTCGTTGATTTTTTTGCTCGATTGATTTAACCGATTCCACCCAAGCCGCATGGTCTTGAAAATAAGGCTTGTTTTTTGCGGCTTGAGTTTTTATTTCCGCACGATTCAACATCTTGTCCAGAAAGGAAAACGTCACCACCGGCTGGTATTTGGGGCTGTCTGGCTGTGGTTCTGGAGGGTATTCAAAAAAAGTAAAATCTTCAGGCAGCAAAATCGGGTTTTCAAGCGGCGGATTATATCTCGCATCATCCGGTTGCGGCTCACGGGGAAATTTGAGGTATTCGAGTTGCGCGGGTTTTGGCTTGGGGTATATCTCTGGACCTTTCAGTCTTTCCCAGTCAACTTCGTGATCCTCTGACAACCCATTGTGCAAGATGTCCGTGACTTGCTCCAGCGCTTCCGTCGCTTCATCGGTGAGATCCTCTGCGGCTTGACGGTTGTTTTCCTGCTCTTCTTTGGCTTTTTCTTTTTGCTGTTCCGATTTTTCGCGAGACGACTCTCGTTCTTCAATCAGCCGATTCTTTTTAGCTTCTCGTTCTGCAATGACACGATCCTTTTCGAGCTTTCTTTTGTATTCAGCATTCCAACTGGCCCAAAGTGCATTTATTTTAGCTTTAACGACCGCCTCATCCGTTCCTGAAACGATACGGTATTTGCCTAATTCAGGATGCCGAACTTCTTGCGCGTATGTGTAACGATAGGCCATACCAGATTTTGTAAAATGAATTTATTTTGGATTCAACCTCTCCAAAACTTCCTGCGCCAACAATTCATACGCCGCCGAGCCGGAACTGTATTTGTCGTAATGGATGATCGGCTGGCCGAAACTCGGCGCTTCGGCGAGCTTGGTGCTGCGCGGAATCATGGATTCAAAAACTTTCGCGCCAAGCAGGTTGCGGACTTCGCCGACGACTTCGTTGGACAATTTCGTGCGGCCATCGAACATCGTCATCACGACGCCGAAAATCTCCAGGCGCGGATTGACGCCCGCGTCGCGGAGCTGGCCGAGCACGCGGTTCATCATCGAGATGCCTTCGAGCGCGTAATACTCGCATTGCAGCGGCACGAGAATGCCGTCGCACGCGGCAAAAGCATTGAGCGTGGAAATGCCCAGCGACGGCGGGCAGTCAATCAGGACAACATCAAATCGTCCGCTGTCCAAAACAGGCTTGAGCGATTGCGTGACGCGCTGCAAATGATTTTCCATCCGCGCCATTTCCAGATCAGCGGCGCACAAATCCACTTCGCTGGGAATTACAGAAAGGTTTTCGTAAGCCGTTGGTTTAATTTTTTCCAACAACGAACCTTCGCCGAGCAAAACGCGATACGCGCTCGCGCCTTCGATTTTTTCCAGGCCGACGCCGCTGGTCGCGTTCGCCTGCGGGTCGAGGTCGAACAGCAGCACGCGCTGGCCGAGCGCGGCGAGGCAGGCGGAAAGGTTGACGGCGGTGGTGGTTTTTCCCACGCCACCTTTTTGGTTGGCAACGGCGATGACTTTGGCTGGCACTCCGCTGATTAAATGAAAAACGCGGCGGCGTTTCAAGCGCACACCGCGCGAAGCGGAAGATTTATGAACCGGCTTACTGCCCCGGTGCCGCGAAGCTCGCGGACTGGAACAGCGGATTTTGCTGCTGGCCGAACAGCGTGGCCACCGGCTGCAAGCTGACGACCGGATTGGTGCTGACCGCGATCCCGGACGTATTGACCATGGGCACAGCCGCCACCAATGGCGAGGCAGACTCCGGTGCGGGAGTCGAACTGGCAAAAAGATCCCTCGGCACCGAGTCGGGACGATCGGCCAGCACAACGCCAATCAGCAGCATCAGACAAAGACTCGTGGCCACTCCGCCAATCACACCCGGTTTGGCTTGAAAAACGCGCAGCAAGCCTGCCAGCCACGAAGACTGGCGGAGTTCATCAATCAACCCTTGGGCATCACCCGCCTCGCCCGCGCGGACGCGGGCAATGACCTCGCCGGAAAAGCGGTTGAAGTAGCCGGGCGACGGAACCTCGTGCTGCTTGAGTTTCAGCAGCCGCTTCAATTCTTCAAAATTATTGTTGCTCTCGTTCATGTTGCTTATGACTTTATGTATTCAGCCAGATAACCCTGCAACTGCTGGCGCGCGTAAAACAGCCGCGAGCGCACCGTCCCGATGTTGCAGCCGACGATTTCCGCGATTTCCTCATGGGAAACCCCTTGCACGTCATGCAGGACTACTACCATTCTGTGAGGTTCTGACAGCTTGAGCAATGCTTCGTTCAATTTTTTTTGCAGTTCGCTCAAGCCGGCGTCGCGCTGCGGGGTTTTGTCGGAAATCAGCGCCACCAGATCCGGATCATGCTCGGCGTTGAAGTCGAGATCGTTCAGACTGATGTGATACTTGTTCTTCCGCTGCTTGAGAAAATTGATCGTCTTGTTGACCGCAATCCGGTAAAGCCAGGTGTAAAAACTGGAGCCGCCCTTGAATGATTTCAGCGCCGAATACGCCTTGATGAACGACTCCTGCGCGAGGTCGTTGGCGTCCTCGTGGTTGGAAGTCATGTGGTAAATCGTCGCGTAAATGCGCTCCTGATAGCGCTTCACCAGTTCGTCATAGGCCTGCAACTCGCCGCGCCGGGCGCGGCGCACCAGGTCGCCCTCCAACATGCCGGCGGGTGCGTTGGCGTCGGGAATCGTGGCGGGTTCGGACATAATCATTGTGATTGAACCGCCAAAGTCCCGGTTTGTTGCGCCAGAAAATCCGCCAGCGCCAACAAGCCGGCCCGGCCCGGCGACTCCGGCAGCCCATGCAACGCGCGGCATGCCTGATCCAGAAAACGCTGGATCTCCTGCACCGACGGCTCAAACGTCTCGTATTTTGCCAGCAACGCATTTACCGCCATCAAATTTTCCGGCTGCCAGTTTTCAATTATATTTTCCAACGCCTTCCGGTCGGCCACCGTGGCGCGCTCCCAGGCCAGCAGCACCGGCCACGTCAATTTTCCCTTGGCCAGATCCGTGCCGAGCGATTTGCCCGCCTCGGCCTCGGTGCCGAACAAGTCCACGCAATCATCATAAACCTGATACGCCGTGCCGACGGCCGCGCCAAATTCGCGCAACGCCACGCGTTGGGCCTCGGTCGCACCGCTCAAAAATGCCGCGAGGTCGCACGACAAAGTGAACAGTTCGCCCGTCTTCATCTCGATGACGCGGAAATAATCGCGCCGCGCCGCCGGGAAATTCCGCCGCTGCTGCGTCTGCAAAATTTCGCCGGAACAAACCGTGTTCGTCGCGATGGAAACCGCCCGGCAGACTTCCGTGGTCGGAAAACTCGCCGCCAGTTTCAGCGCCTGCGCAAACAGGCAGTCGCCGAACAGGACGGCGATTTCGTTGCCCCATTTGGCCGCGACGGTCGGGCTGCCGCGCCGGATTTCCGCCTCGTCCATCACATCGTCATGGACGAGCGTGGCGAGGTGGATCATCTCAATAATGACCGCCGCCTTGACATGGGATTCATTGGGCCGGCCAAAACAGCCCGCCGCCAGCGCCACGAGAGTCGGGCGCAGATTTTTGCCGCCGTTGTTAAGCGCGTGCTCGGCATAAGGCACGATTTGCGGATCGAAGCCGCGCGCCTGATGCATCAATTGCTGCGTCACCGCACGAAGGAACGGCTCCACCGGTTCCATGATTTTTTTCCAGGAACGGGCGGATTCGGCGTGGGAAGCGCGTTCAGGATTGGAACCCGCGACTTTGGTTTCGGCAGCCAGCATCGGCCTGATTCTAATTTCCTGATTGAACGGAGTCAAACTTGTTATGTTTTGCGTCGGCGGCAAGGGTCCATAAAATCTTAATACTTTCTTAACGCCGCCACGCCGCGTCTTAACTCGCGTCCTCACTCCAGTCGCCAATATTTCCACATGAGGCAAACTTGAATGGTTGCAACTGGCGGCTGGCTTTCGCGGTTTAGAATCGAAGCCCTGCCTAGCCAAATCGCCCACCTGCGCGAGAAGCTGGAGGAGGACGCCGCGCAACCGAAATTCATCACCGCCGAACCGGCCGTTGGCTATCGGGCAATGGAACTGGAACCTTGAGTTGCGCCGCCAATGCGGATTTAGCTCAAGTATCAACCCGGCTTTGATAAAGCGCCACGAGCGCCGCGCCGATGGCCTGCGACAATTCGCCCAGCACGGCGGGGATAATTTTAATGGTGTCGCGCTGCTGCGCCCAGAGGTAGGGCCGGGCCGCCTCGCGGATGAGGCGCAGGTAACGCTCGCGGAATTCCGGCGTGGTCGTTTCCTGGTCCATCAGTCCGCCGCCGATGACGACGATGCCCGGATCCAGCGCCATCACCAGATTGGCGACGTGCAGGCCCATCACGCGCGCCTGAAAATCAAAAATTTCCACGGCGAGCGCGTCGCCCTTTTGCGCGCGGCCGCGGAGCGACAAGACTTTTTCCTTCATCGGCGCGGCGGACGTCGCGAGTTCGTGGCCGGGATATTTTAATAATTTTTCCGCCAGCAGATGCGGCAGGCCGGAAATGGTCGTGTAAGCTTCCACGCAGCCCCAGTCGCGGCCGCAGCCGCACGGGAACGGCTGGCCGGCGAGGCCGAGCAGGTGGAGCGGCGCGGGCATGTGGCCGGCCTCCATCCCGGCAATCGTGTCGCCATCGAGCGAAAGCCCGTCCGCGCCGACGAACGCCGCGCCAAGGCCGGAGCCGGGCATCAGCATCATCACCGAAGCCCGCGATTTGCCGCGCGCGATTTGCGCCTCGGCCACGCCGCCGTAATTGCCGTCGTTGCCCACGACGAGCGGCAGCGGGCGGCCGGCTTGTTGCGCCAGCGCCGCGCGGTAATCGGAATAGACATCCCAGCCGGAAAAACTGGCGGGGAGATTCGGCGTCTTGCCGAACACGCCGTAGCGTTCATACGGCCCGGGAATCGCCAGGCCGACACCGTGGACCTGCGACCATTGCAAATTATTTTGCGCGAGAAATTCGCCGATGCCGGCGATCCAGCCGTTGATGACGGCGTCGCGGCCCTTTTCGGAATTGGTCGGGCGCTGAAGGAGTTTTGTGGAAATGGCCTCGCCGGTTTCGCGCACGCCGGAGAATTTGGTCGTGGTCGCGCCGCTGTCCGTGCCGATGAAAATTTTATTGCTCATGATCGAGCCGTTACATTGCGGATGACGGCGGCAAAGGCAAGAATTATTCGCGCGGCTCAAGCCGGCGGCGATAAACAGAAAACTGGACAGCCACGGCGCGCGGTTCTAAAGTGACACCGTAAGCCAAGAACAGGCAGCGCCGCTTTTGCTGATGCAGAATGCGGCAGCTCTTTTGGATATACTTATGCGAGAACAGGAGTTAAAAACAAAACACGGTCGAATCCTAAAAATGGATAGGCTGCAAAACACGGCGTCCATTGATTGTTAGGCATCTTTGCGCTATGAAACTTTCGGAGGACGAACTTCGGATGGTTGAGAGACTACGAAAATCCCAACGTGGGTTTCGCCGATTGCGGCTTTTTTGCCTTGTGTGTTTTAGCTTATGTATCGTCGGCGTTGGCGTTGTTTCTTTCGCGCTGGCTGGTGTTGTCAATCGCCTTGCAAGTGATACTACCGGCACGGTTGCCGACAGGGCACTTGCCACTGCCACGAAGGCGCTCGCAATGGCCTACATTTACCCTCTTACCATCATCTGTATGTTTGGCAGCGCGCTTGGTCTTGTTTACGTCTTTGCGACTTGGCAAGGCGACCCAAAGACCGCACTTTTACTGAGGTTGATAGATGAGTTGGAAAAGCGAGATGCCTAATAACATGATAGGCTGCAAAGCTCGCTGACCCATTCGGCGTCTTTTCAAATGCGCGTGCAGCGCCAGGGAGCGGATGCTATTCTGCCAGCCGCGTGAGCCTGCACGAAACATTTTCCCAATTGCTCCATAGCGGCGCGCCCTTGCTGGCGCTCGCGCCGATGCAAGACGTGACGACGCTCCAGTTCATGCGCGTCATCGCGCGCTACGGCGGGCCGGATGTTTATTGGACGGAATACTTCCGCGTTCACGGCGATTCGCGGCCGGAGAAATGGATTCTCGATTCCATCATCAAAAATCCCACCGGCAAACCCGTCGTCGCACAGATGATCGGCAATGACATTCCCGCGCTCGTGCGCAACGCGAAGCTGCTCCAACAATATCCCGTCGCCGCGATTGACCTGAACCTCGGCTGTCCCGCGCCGGTTGTTTATCGCAAATGCGCGGGCGGCGGACTGCTGCGCGAACCGCAAAAGATTGACGCCATCCTTGGCGCGTTGCGCGACGCGGTGACGATTCCGTTCACGGTGAAAACGCGGCTCGGTTTTGAATCGCCGGAGGAATTTGACGCGTTGCTGCCGGTTTTTGCGAAGCATCCGATTGACCTGCTCACTGTCCACGCGCGAACGGTCAGGCAAATGTATCGGCCCGGCGTGCGCTACGATTTGATTGCGCGGGCGGCGCGTGAATTGAAATGTCCCGTGCTGGCGAATGGAAATATCCACGGCGCGGCGCAGGCGCAGGCATTGCTGGCGGAGACGGGCGCACGCGGCCTGATGATCGGGCGCGGCGGCATTCGCAATCCGTGGCTGTTCGACCAGATCCGGCGGCAGCTTCGCGGTGAGCAAATAAAATTGCCGGCCGGTCGCGACGTGCTGGCTTACATCCGCGAACTTTGGGAAAATGAAATCACGCCGGGCGTGCCCGAATCCGCGCAGGTGATGCGCATGAAGAAATTCATGAACTTCATCGGCGAAGGCGTCGGCGAATTGTTTCTGCACGACATCCGGCGCGTGGCGACGGCGGCGGATTTCTGGCGCGTGTGCGAAACTTTTCTCGGCCATGACGGGCCGATGCCGCTGGAGCCTGTATTGACGCCAAACAAGGATGGCCTGCCGTAAAAATTTCCGCTTTGATTATAGGCGCATGAAGCGAACCATTTTCATCACCGGCACGGACACCGGCGCGGGCAAGACGGTTTTGACGGCGCTGCTGGCGCAATTTCTGCGTGGGCGAAGCGTGAGCGTCGCCGCGCTCAAGCCAGTTTGTTCCGGCGGTCGAGCCGATGCGCTGGCGTTGCACAAGGCGTTCGGAGGCGCGCTGACGTTGGATGAAATTAATCCGTGGCATTTCCGCGCGGCCATTGCGCCGGCACCCGCCGCGCGGCTCGAAAACAAATCGGTGAAATTGGCGGCGGTGCTGGCGCACATCCGCGCAACGCAGAAAAAATTCGACGTGCTGCTGGTGGAAGGCGCGGGCGGCTTGTTGAGTCCGCTCGGCGAAAATTTTGATTCGCGCGATGTGATGGCCGCCTTGCGAGCGACGCCCATCATCGTTGCGCAAAACAAACTGGGCGCGGTGAATCACGTTTTGCTGACGCTGGAGGCGCTGCCGAAAAAATTCAGAACGAGGGCGCGGGTGGTTTTCATGTCGCCGCCGGAACCGGACGCGGCATCCGCTTCAAACGCAAAATTGTTGAAATCCTTTTTCCCGCGCGAAAGAATTTTCACGCTGCCGTGGCTGGGGGAAAATTTCGCGCCGGCGGAAGTTTTGAAAAAAGCGCCAGTGAGGCGGACGCTCGCCGCGCTGCTGCGATAGGCCCAAATTCCAAAACCGGCCGCCGGCGGACGGCGCGTTCATTTTGGCGCAAAAAAGATTTTGCAATTTTCGCGGCGGGCATGGATACTTGGCGCGGCGGGCGAAGGCTCGGAGTTCCGCCACTTGGCCTAAAACCGGTTCCTCACCACCAAGTTTTGAATTTTATGAGCGGGTTGCCTTTTGCACTCATCGGAGCGGCCACCAATCAGGCCGATCTCCTTTACATCTGGGACAGGGCGACGGTGGAAGCCAAAGCCATCATCGCGCTGCTCTTCGTCTTTTCCATCGCCGCGTGGTTTGTGATGATGTCCAAGGCCATCCAGATGCGCCGCGCGCGGAAGCTCAACCATTATTTCGGCGAGGAATTCACCGGGCAGAAGGCGGTGCTGGAAATGTTCGACCGCAAGCTGCAGGTGGAAGGCTGTCCGCTCTATGCGGTTTATCAGGCGGGCTGCTCGCAGCTCGACGCGCGGTTGCGCGGGCCGACGGGTGAACGCGCCAAGCAGCAGATCAGTCTCAAAAACATGGAGCACATCAAGCGCGCCGTCGAAAATGTCGTGGCCAAGGAGTCGCTCAAGCTGGAATCCGGCCTGATTTTGCTGTCCATCGCGGCGAGCGGCGCGCCATTCATGGGGCTGCTCGGCACGGTCTGGGGCGTGATGAGCACGTTTGCCGGCATCGCGCAACAGGGCGCGGCCACGATGGCGGCGATGGCGCCGGGCGTTTCCGCCGCGCTGTCCACGACCGTCGCGGGATTGCTCGTGGCGATTCCCTCGATGTTCGCCTACAACTGGCTGGTCCACAATCTGCGTGCGTTCACGGTGGAACTGGATAACTTCGCGCAGGAACTCGTTTCCAAAATGGAGACGGAATTTCTCGCCGACGAATAATTTTCCATGCGCCGATTTTCCCAACGCAATTCGCTGGTGACGTTGAGCGACATCAACATCACGCCGCTGCTCGACCTGGCGTTTGTGCTGCTCATTATTTTCGTCATCACCACGCCGCTGCTGGAGCAGAGCATTGACCTGAAACTGCCGCGCGGCGGCCGGGCGGAGAAAAAGATTGAGAAGAACGACATCACCACGGTGGAAATCACCTCGACCGGCATTTATGCGCTCGACCGCCAGCGGCTGCAACTGCCGCAACTGACGGCGCAACTGGCACGGGAAGCGCGCTCCAACCCGAATCTGGTCGTCTATGTCCGCGCCGACAAGGACAGCCGTTACGAATTGCTCGCCGCGCTGCTTGACACCTGCCAGCGCAACGGCATTAAAATTTCATTCCGGACCGACCCGGCGCCTGACCGATGAACCGGCTGCAAAAAAAATGCCTCATTGCCGTGGCAGGAACTCATCTGTTCCTGATCGTGCTGCTGTTTTGTTCCGGCTTCATCCGGCCAGCGCCCAAAGCCGACGACGTGCAATTCCTCGATGTTATTCCGGCCACCGCAATTGATGCGGCGTTCAAAAGCGGGATGAAAGGCGCGCAACCGCCGCCACCGCAAATTGTCCAACCGCCGGCACCAACGCCCGCGCCGCTGCAACCCCAGCCCACGCCGGTGACGCCCGTGCCGACGTTCGTGCAGAAAGTCGAACATCTTTTCAAACCGGAACCGGACAGGCTGCCGCCGGACGATTTGAAGCCGGTGGACAATTCTGAAACCAAACCGAAACCGCCGAGGCATGAAGTTAAACCGGATCTGACAACGGTGGAGCGCGCGACGCCGAAAAACTCTCCATCGCAAAAAGCCGATTCGCAGCAAAAGCAGCAGCAACGCAGCAATGCGTTCAAGCAGGCGGTGAATAATTTGGAAAAGAAATTTTCTTCAGCCACGGAAATTGAAATGCCCGGCGCGAGCAGCGCGTCCTATGCGAATTACGGCGCAATCGTTGTCAGCGTTTATCATCACGGCTGGGTGCCGCCGGAAAACATGGCCAGTGACACTGCTGTGGTGAAATTTTCCGTCACCATCGCCAGGGATGGCACGGTGATTTCGGCTCACATTGTCACCTCTTCCGGCGACACCAGCGTGGACAACGCCGTTCGGCGCATGTTGGACCGCGTGACTTTCATCCACGAGTTTCCCGACGACACAAAAGATCGGGAGCGCAATTACGAAATTGATTTCAACGCCACACGAACAAACATCCAATGAACATAACCTTTTCCAGAGCGGCCAAATTATTTTCCGCGGGCCTGTTCCTGGCCCTGACGCCAATTTTTGCGCAGAGCCAGAACAATGGCACGCTTCAAATGAACGAACGGGTTCCCGTTCTTGGCCTGACGCCACCCATTCCCGTGGCGCTGGATGGCTTTACGGGCGAGGCGGCGGAGGTTTTGAAATTTGACCTTTACGTCCAGGGCTTCAGTTTCGTGGCCCCGGACGCGGCGCAGTATTTGATTCACGGCAGCGATTCGGGAAGCGTCACCGGCACTGTGACGGACAATCTGGCGCACAAGATGATTTTGTCGCGCAGCTACAACGGCGCGAGTCTGCGGCGGCAGGCGCACGCGTTCGCGGACGACATCGTCCAGACGATTCAAAACAGAAAAGGCATCGGCCAGACAAAAATCGCCTATAAGTCACAACCCGGCGGCGAAGGGCCGGGCGAGATTTACGTGGCGGATTTTGACGGCTTCGGCGCGCAGACGGTCACGACGGACAACGCAATCGTGGCGAAGCCGGCGTGGGTGCCGGGCAAGCTGGCCCTTTATTACACGAGCTACGCGCGCGACAACCCGGACATTTTTTTTCACAACCTGTCGAACGGCCAGCGGCGCGTCATCGCGGGCTATTCGGGCTTGAACACCAGCGCGGCGGTGTCGGCGGACGGCGTGAAGCTGGCGATGGTTTTGAGCAAGTCCGGCAGCCCGAACGTCTGGGTGTGCAACGCGGACGGCACGAATCTGAAACGGCTGACGACGGGCGTTGAAGATTCCTCGCCCACGTGGTCGCCGGACGGCGACTGGATTTGTTTTGCGACCAAGCACAACGCGCGGCGGCAACTCGCGAAAATTCCGGCGGGCGGCGGCGAGGTTCGTTATTTGAACACCGCCGGCACGCCGAACCCGACGGAGCCGGACTGGTCGCCGGACGGCAAGTGGATTGCGTTCACCTGCCAGTTTGGCGGCGAGTTTGACATCTGCGTTTTGCCGGCGCACGGCAGCATGGCGCCGACGGTGCTGGTGCCGGGGCAGAATCCGTCGTGGTCGCCAAACTCGCGGACGCTCGTCTTCAACCACCGCGCGGCGGGCTACCGGCAGGCGCTGTCTGTGCTTGACGTATTCACCAAACAATACAAGGATTGTCGCCGAGCGACGGGAAACGATTCCCAGCCGGCCTGGGCGAGATGATGATTTTCGATTTCGTTGCAGATTTTTTAACCACACTTTAACCAAACAGAAAAAATATTATGAAACTGAACAAACTGATTTTCCCGCTGATGATCGCGCTGGCGGCGACGCTGGCCTCCACCGGCTGCAAACATGGCTTCAACAAAGTCACGCCGTTGCCAGGACCTTATCCGCAACCGCCCGGAGGGGAGCAACAGTCGTCAACGCTGCAATCCACTACGCCAATTAACACGGAAACGAATCCAACCTACACCCCAGGTCCAATTGACACCTCCACGAATTGGGATCCGTCCATGATGAATCAAGACCGCGCGGCGCTCGCGGCTTACACGGTGCATTTCAAGTTTGACAGCGCGGTGGTGCAGGATAGTGAACAATCGAACATTGCCAACGTCGCCCAGGCGTTGACGGGCGATGCGAACGCGAAGCTGCTCATCGAAGGCCATTGCGACGAGCGCGGCACGGAGGAATACAATCGCTCGCTCGGCGAACGCCGCGCGCTGGCGTTGCGCGAGGCGCTGGCGAAAAGCGGCATTGACCCGATGCGCATCCGCACCATCAGCTACGGCAAGGACAAGCCCGCCGACCCCGGCCACGATGAAGCCGCGTGGGCAAAGAACCGCCGCGGCGAATTCATCCTCTGCCATCCGAAATGACCGGGCGGATCATTTGATCTCCAGGCCGCGTGCGAACGCGGCCTTTTTTGTTGCTTTACTATGATGCGGCAAAGGCGTAGGTTTGCTGGCAGAAACAGAATTTTATGAACGCATTTTTTGCCATATTGGGATTGAGCGGAACCGAACTGCTGGTGGTGCTGGTGGTGATCCTGGTTTTGTTCGGCGCGAAACGGATTCCCGAATTTGCCAAGGGCCTCGGCAAGGGCATCAACGAATTCAAAAAGGCCTCGCGCGAAGTGACGGAATCAATCGAAAACGAGCAGACGCCCGCCGCGCCCAAAGTGCCGCCGGCCAACACCGCCGCCCAGACGCAGGCCGCCCCCGCCACCCAATCCACGCCGCCGGAAACCAAGGTCGTTTGAAGGCGCCGGGCTGATTTTCAGTTTTTCATGGCCGATTCTTTCCCAGAACCGCCGCCTGACGCAGGGGATGGCGGCGGACCGGTAAAATCTTTTCTTGAACACCTCGAAGATTTTCGCTGGCTGATCATCAAGGTCGGCGCGGCGCTGGCGGTCTGCTTCTTCGTCTGCTGTTATGCCGTGCCGCAAATCGTCACCATCTTGAAATGGCCGCTGGCGCACGCGGCCGCCATCCAGGTGATGCACGAGCGCAAGACGCTGGTCTGCTTCGGCACGAACACGCTGGCCACGCTGCCGCTCACGGCCAGCCAGATCGGCGGCCTCGATCTCGGCACCAACTGGTTCACCGTCATCCAGCTCGATCCGGTGCAGGTGGGCAGCAATGTTTATTTGACGGTGCAGGTGGAAAAAAATCCGCCGCCGGCCAAGCTGCTGAAATCCGCGACCGACTTGATTTATCTCGATCCGGCGGCGCCGTTTTTTTCGTCCATCAGCCTGGCGTTTTACGGCGGCATCCTGCTGGCGTCGCCGGTCATTTTTTTCTTCATCGCGCAGTTCGTCCTGCCCGCGCTGAAAATCCGCGAAAAGAAATATGTGCTGCGCGCCGCGTTTGTCGGCGCCGGGCTGTTTTTCGCGGGCGTGGCGTTCAGCTACTTTTTTGTGATGGCCCGGGCGCTGAAGTTCGCCGAATGGTGGGCGACCTGGATGGGCGTGAAAGTTCCCGAATGGCGCGCGGAAACGTATTTCAGCTTCGTGACCAAATTTCTGATCGGCATGGGGCTGGGCTTCGAGCTGCCGGTGGTGCTGCTGGCGCTCGTGAAAATCGGCATCCTTGACTACAAAAAACTCTGCGCGCTGCGCCGTTACATGGTGGTCATCAACCTCGTGCTGGGCGCGCTGCTGACCACGCCGGAAGTGTTCACGCAGATTGTCATGGCCATTGTCCTGCAGATTCTTTTTGAAATCAGCGTCTGGGTCGCGTGGTATTGGGAACGGCGCGACCGAAAACGCGCTTTACAAGCCGGGGAATCGGCGTAAATTCCAAGACACCAATCTGAAAACCGTATGCACAAAATAATTTTTCCACTCGTCGCCGTCTTCACGGCCGTCTTCGCCGCCGGCTGCACCGGCCCCGAACAAAAGCTCGGGCGCGGCCTGAGCAACACCTACGAAATCGTCCGCTGGGGCGAACTCCGCCGCTCCGTCGAGCAGAACTCCGTGCTGGACACGCCCGGCAGCGGCTATTATGGATTCGTTCACGGCTTCGACCGATCCCTCCAGCGCACCGGAATCGGCCTGCTCGAAGTGGTCACTTTCCCCATCCCCATGCCGACCTACCAGCCGATGTTCTCGAAAAGTTTTGCGCCCGACCCGGTTTTTCCGGAAAGCTACAAGCCCGGCCTGATGTCGGATCCCTTGTTCGACACGGACACCTACACCGGCTTCAGCGGCGGCGATATCGCACCCTGGTTTCCCGGCAGCCGCTTCCAAGTGTTCGACAACTGACCGTGAAATCTTTTCCAATGAACGCGCCGACAAACCTGTTGGCGCGTTTTGTTTTGGCGAACCGCCATGCGCCTTGAAAAAAAATCCCCCTGCAAGGTCAACCTGCTCCTGAACATCCTCGGCAAACGCGCCGACGGCTTTCACGAGTTGGAAACCGTCATGCAGCCAGTGAACCTCTGCGATGAAATGACCTTCGAGTGCGCCGGCCCCGGACTGCAACTGACTTGCAGCAATCCGGACTTGCCGGCTGATTCAAAAAATCTGGTTCACCGCGCCGCAACTGCCTTTCTCGCCGCTGCGAAAATTTCCGACGGCGTCCGCATCCATCTTGAAAAAAAACTCCCGCTGGCCGGCGGCATTGGCGGCGGCAGCGCCAACGCCGCCGTGACCCTCTCGGCGCTGAATGAGCTTTTTGGCTCACCGCTGCCGTCGAAAAAACTGCACGAACTTGCAGCGGCGCTTGGTTCGGACGTTCCATTTTTTCTTCACGACCGGCCGGCGCTAACCACCGGACGCGGCGAAAAAGTGGCGCTGCTCGAAAATTTTCCGGCGTTGCGCGGCAAGGCGTTTTTTCTCGCCCATCCCGGCTTCGGCATTTCGACGCCGTGGTCGTATCAAAATCTGGCGCGCTTTCCCGAAGCGTTGAACGGCCAGGCTGGCCGCGCGCAAAAATTGATTTCGCTTCTGCAAGTCGCCGATTTGTCAGTTGCCGCCGCCGGCTTTTACAACTCGCTCGAAGCGCCGGCGTTTGACAAGTTCCCCGTGCTGTCGCTCTACCAGGAATTTTTGCGCGAACACGGCGCGCTGGCGACGCTCATGTCCGGCAGCGGCTCGACGACGTTTGCCATCGTCGAAAATCTGGCGGCGGCGGAAAATCTGATGGAGAAATTCAAATCGCACTTCGGCGACCACGGCTGGAGGGCAACGGTGGAAATTTGATCGTAGCGGCGCGTCGGCAGACCGCTGCCATTTTTGGATTTGCGGCGCTCTGCCGAGTCGCCGCTACCGCTTGAATTTCGCCAGCGCGAACGCGGTCATTTCCTGTGCCGCCGGGATTTTGCAGATCAGCGCGATCAGCCAGTAAATTCCTCCGGCCATTCCCGCCGGCACGAACACTGCGCCGATTTTCAGCGCAATCGTTTCGTGGCCGAATTTGTTTTCCCAAAATTGCCAGCCGAACCAGGCGATTGCTCCCGCAATTATTCCGGCAAATGCCAGCGGCAAAATTGTTTTCTGCGTCGCTTCCATTTCCAGTTTTCCCAATTTTTTTCGCAGTGCAAAAATCAAAAGCCCGACGTTGCAAATCGAAGTCGCTGTGTTCGCAATTCCGAGTCCGCCCTGCCGCAACGGCTCGACGAGCACGACGGCCAGACCCAAATTCAACGCGAGGCAAAAAATGCTGATTTTCATTGGCGTTTTCGTGTCGCCCAGCGCGTAAAATGCGCGCGCAAAAATGTTCACCGTAGAAAATGCGACGAGCCCCGGCGCGAGGCATTGCAGCGCGCGCGTCGCGCGGATTGTCGAATCGGCGGTGAATTTTCCGTGTTCGTAAATGAGCCGCACAATCGGCTCGGCCAAAACCACAAGCAAAATCACCGCGATCAAATTCAAAAACAGCAGCGAGCCGACGCCGTGCCGCAGCGTCGCGCGGAATTCGGGATAATTTTTTTCGGCGGCGAGACTCGAAAGTGTCGGCAGCAAATACGTCGCCAGCGAAATCCCGAACATTCCCTGCGGCAATTCCATCAAGCGCACGGCGTAATTGAACGACGCGACGATTTGCGGGCTGACGCAGAATGCGACAACCAGCACGAGCGTCACGTTCAATTGAAACGCCGCGACGCCAATTGTTCCCGGAATCATCCGCGTCACGACGAGCCGGACGGTTTCATTTTTCAGCGGCGAGACCCATTCGTAACGGAAGCCATCGCGCCAGAGCGCCGGCAATTGAAACGCCGCCTGCGCCACGCCCGCCGCGAGCACGCCGTAAGCGAGCGCGAAAATTTGCTCGTGCAATTCAGCGCCAAATTTCGGCGCGAGCCAGAGAACTGACGCGATCATCACGACGTTCAGCATCGTCGCGCCCATCGCGGGAATGAAAAAGTGTCCGCGTGCGTTGAGCATTCCCATCAACGCCGCCGCGAGGCACACGAGCATCATGTAGGGAAACATCACGCGCAGCAGTTGCAGCATGAGTTCCGTTTTTTCGGCGAAGTGATGCAAATCCAGCGCGACGGAAATGCCGAGCATCACGATCCCGATGATGGCCGCCGCCGCGATGACGAGGCCGGAAATCACGGCGTTGGCCGCGCGCCACATTTCGCGCTCGCCGTGGATTTTTTCCTTTTCCTTGAATATGGGAATGAACGCCGCCGTCAACGCGCCTTCGCCGAGCAGCCGCCGGAAAAGATTCGGAATCGTGAACGCGAACTGGAACGCGCCCGCGACCCAGCCGTCGCCCATGAACCGCGCATAGACGATCTCGCGCACCATGCCGAGCACACGGCTCAACAACGTGGCGGCGGCCATCGCGCCGGAGGCTTTCAACATTTTCGACACGCGCGAAGATTAAAGTCCAATGCCCGAAGTCCAAAGTCCAAAGTTCAGCGCCAATTGGAAATTGGCATTTTGGCTCCGGCAATTTAACCTGCCCGCGTGAGCATCATTGATGAACTGAAATGGCGCGGCCTGATCGCCGACTGCACCGACACGGAGGAACTCACCAAAAAAATTTCCGCGGCCATCACGCTCTACTGCGGTTTCGACCCGACGGCGGATTCGCTGCACGTCGGGCATCTTGTGCCGCTGCTCGCGTTGCGGCGGTTTCAGAATTTCGGGCATCACCCTATTGCGGTGGCCGGCGGCGCGACTGGCAGCATCGGCGATCCCAGCGGCAAATCCGCCGAACGTTCGCTGCTCACCAAGGAGCAAATCAAGGCCAACGTGGAATTCGTCCGTCCGCAGCTCGCGCGCCTGCTCGACTTTGACCGCCAGCCGAATCCGGCCACGCTCGTGGACAACGCCGACTGGACGACGGGGATTTCGTATCTCGATTTTCTGCGCGACATCGGAAAACATTTTTCCGTGAACCAGATGGTCGCCAAGGAATCCGTCCGGGCGCGGATGGAAGACCGTGATGTGGGCATCAGCTACACCGAATTCAGCTACATGCTGTTGCAAGCGTTTGATTTTTACGTGCTCTGCCGCGATCACAATTGCGAGTTGCAAATCGGCGGCAGCGACCAATGGGGCAACATCACTGCCGGCATTGACCTGATGCGCAAAAAGCTCGGCAGGCAAGGCTACGGCCTGACGATGCCGCTCATCACCAAAGCCGACGGCACGAAATTCGGCAAGACCGAGGGCGGTTCCGTCTGGCTCGATCCGAAGCGGACCAGCGTCTATAAATTTTACCAGTTTTGGATCAACACCGCCGATGCGGATGTCATCCGTTATCTGAAATTTTTCACATTTTTGCCAGAAGAAGAAATCACCTCGCTTGAAAAAAAACACACTGAAAATCCCGGCGCGAGAGAAGCGCACAGGGCGCTGGCAATGTCTGTGACCGACATGATTCATGGCACAAAGCCCGCGATTGAAGCTTTTAAGGCCAGCCAAATTCTTTTCGGCGGTGAAATCAAAGGAATTTTAGAAACCACTTTTGACGACATCGCCGGCGAAGCGCCAACAAAGGAAATCGAAAAATCAAAATTGGATGGCCTGGGAATTTCTCTCGTCGAATTGCTCATTCACGCCGGATTGTGCCCCAGCAAAGGCCAGGCGCGAAAAGACATCGAAGGCGGCGGCGTGTATATCAACAATGTCCGAGAAACAAATTTTCAACGTGCGGTGACTGTCAGTGATTTGCTTTTCGGCAAATACGTTTTGCTTCGCAAAGGCAAAAAGAATTACGTCGTCGTGACGGCGAAGTGAATTTCACGCCTTGTTTTCAAACAGGCTGGGCGCGGTCTGGCGGGCGAGTTCCTGGCAGCGGGCATAAATTTCGGCGGGCGAGTCGCATTGGAGGGCGAAGTCGGCGAGCTGGCGGGCCTCCTCGTGCTTGGTGCGGCGGATGATGTATTTCACGGAATCAATGGCCGAGGGCGCGGCGCTCAATTCATTGACGCCGAGGCCGAGCAGCAGCGGCGCGAGCACGGGGTCGCCCGCGATTTCGCCGCAGACGCCGGCCCAGATGCCGTTGGCGTGCGCGGCGTCCACGGTCATCTTGATGAGGCGGAGGATGGCCGGATGCGTCGGCTCGTAAAGATGCGCCACTTTTTCGTTCGTGCGGTCGGCGGCGAGCGTGTATTGGATGAGGTCGTTCGAGCCGATGCTGAAAAACTTCACTTTTTTCGCGAGCGCGCCGGCGACGAGCGCGGCGGACGGAATTTCGATCATCGCGCCGATCTCCAGATTTTCATCGAACGGAATTTTTTCCGCGCGCAATTCGGCCTGGCATTTTTCGACGTGCGCGTTGGCCTGGTTCAATTCATCCAGGCCGGAGATCATCGGATACATCAGCTTGACGTTGCCTTCGGCGCTGGCGCGGAGGATGGCGCGGAGCTGGGCGCGAAACACGTCGGGCTGCGCGAGGCAGAAACGGATGGCGCGCCAGCCGAGGAACGGATTCATCTCCTTGGCGATCTGAAGATGAGAGGAAAATTTGTCACCGCCGAGATCCAGCGTGCGAATGATGACGGGCTGCGGTTTGAGCGCGGCGGCCACTTCGCGATAGACTTTAAGCTGTTCCTCCTCGGTCGGCAGGCTCGCGCGGTTGATGAAAAGAAATTCCGTGCGGAACAGGCCGACACCTTCCGCGCCGTGCGCAATGACGGCGGCAACGTCGTTCTGGTCCTCGATGTTTGCGGAAAGATGAACGACTTGGCCGTCAAGCGTGACGGCGGGCTGGCCCAGGATTTCGCGGAGTTTTTCGCCGAGCGTGGCCTTGATTTTGGCTAGCTGGCCATATTCAAACAGCGTCTGGTCGGTGGGATTGACGACGACGGTGCCGTTGTAGCCGTCCAGCAACGCGTAGTCGCCGGTCTCCAGTTCTTCGCTGATGTTCTGCGCGCCGACCACGGCGGGAATGTCCAGCGACCGGGCGAGGATTGCCGTGTGCGAAGTCGGGCCGCCGACGTCGGTGACGAATCCGAGGACGAAATTACGATCCAGTTGCGCGGTGGTGGACGGGCTTAAATCATGGCCGATCAGGATGCACGGTTCGCTCAAATGCCGGAGATCAAGCTGCTGCCTGGCATTGAGCAGATTGTCGAGCACGCGGCTGGTGAGGTCGCGCAGATCGGCGGCGCGTTCGCGGAGATATTCATCTTCGACCGCCTCCAGCACGGCGATGTAGCGGTCGGACGCGGTGTGAAAGGCATAGTCGGCGTTGGCCTTTTGTTCACGGATGATCTTGATGACTTCCTCGATGAGCACGCGGTCTTCAAGCATCAACAGGTGCGCGTCGAAAATATCCGCCTCGGAGGAGCTCATCGTGTCGGCGACGCGGCGCTGGATTTCGGTGATCTGCTGGCGGGTGCGGACGAGGGCGTGTTCGAAGCGTTTAACTTCCGGCACGACGGCGTCCGGCTCCAGTTCGCGCCGGACGATGGCATGACGGGCGCGGTGCAGGACAATGACTTTCCCGCGACAAACACCTGCCGAAACAGCGATGCCGCGATATACCTTTTCGCCTTTTACATGCCCGGACATGATTTCACTTGAGAAATAACCCAGACCGTTGCCGATGAAAAGCATTTCCGCTCGGAAACGCGAATAATTTCCTGCGGGAAATAAAAATGCCCGCGCGCGGCGGGCAGGAAAATCTCAAATTTGAGATTGGGAATTTGGAATCAAGATCAGGCGCGCTCCATGTATTTGCCGGTGCGGGTGTCCACCTTGATTTTCTCGCCGGTCTTGATGAACAGCGGCGCCTGCACGGTGATGCCGGTTTCGAGGATGATGGCCTTCTGCACGTTGTTCGCGGAATCGCCACGGACGCCTTCGGGCGCGTCGGTCACGGTCAGGATGACGCTGGATGGAATTTCCACCGTCACCGCTTTTTCCTCGACGAAGGTCACGGTCACCAAGCCGTTTTCCACCAGATAATTTTTAGCATCGCCGACAAGTTCCGGCGTGAGCGTGACGGTCTCGTAGTTGTCCGGGTCGGTGAAGACATAATCCGAGCCGTCCTTGTAGCTATATTCCATTTTTTTGGCCATCATCGGCACCGGCTCAATTTTTTCCGTCGAACTCAAGCGGATGTCCGAGGACTTGCCGGTGCGGATGCTGCGGAGCGAGGCCTGGACGAAGGCGCGTAGATTGCCGGGCGTGCGATGCTGGAAGTCCAGCACCACGCAGATGTCGCCGTTGTAATTGATCGCCATGCCGCGGCGAAGGTCGTTTGCTGTTGCCATAAAATTAAAAAATAAAACCGCGCGCCGGAATTTTTTTCCAAAACGCGAGCCGCAGAAGTTAGCAGAAAAAAGTGCGAACGCAAGAGCCGTTTTCGTTAAATACCGGCCGTCAAGACCCGTTTCTGACGAATAACACTTCCTTGACACCGCAAAATGCTGTGTGTTACAAATGAGCAACCACAATTACAAGTGGTTTTATGCGTTGCCCCAAGTGCGGTTGCCAGGAAGACAAAGTCATTGACTCGCGCGCCTCCCGCGAAGGCGCGACCATTCGTCGTCGCCGCGAATGTTCCGCCTGCAGCCACCGCTTCACCACCTACGAAGAAGTTGAGCACGAAGGTCTCATGGTTTTGAAACGTGACGGGCGGCACGAGGAGTTTTCGCGCGAGAAACTGCTCGCCGGCATCCGCAAAGCCTGCCAGAAACGCCCCGTCTCGCCGAAAGCGATGGAAGATCTGGTGGACCACATCGTCGCCGCCATCACCGTGAAATTTGAAAACGAAGTGCCGGGTGAAGCCATCGGCACCATGGTCATGGCCGGCCTGCGCGCCATTGATTCCGTCGCGTATGTGCGTTACGCCAGCGTCTATCGCCGGTTTCAGGAAGCCACCGACTTTGTGCAGGAAGTCCAAAAACTGGAGGCCGCCCGATGATTGCGCTCCACACCGACTGCCTGCTCTTCCAGCTCGCCAACGGCGAAAGCGTTCCCTGCTCGGCCGACATGATCACCCTCGAAATTGTCGGCGAAGCCCACGATCTGCTTGACCCCGAAATGCTCCGGCACGCCGCCGCCAGCGTCTTTCATTATTTCAAGATCGAACTCGTCCGCGAAGCCGTCACCGTCGGCGAATTTTCCCGCGCGCTTGAAAAAGTCCTCGGCCACCTCGGTTACACCCTTCACGCCAGCGTCCCCGGCGACATCAGCGACACCGACCTCGCCCGGCTCTTCCGCGAAGCCGGCGACAGCCTCGAACTTTTTTTCTTCCCGCGCCTGCGCGACGAACTCCGCCTCCAGCTTCGCCAGTCGCCGCACCTTGTGCATTTTCGCGGTCTCCGCGGCTGCGTGAAACAGATCACCGGCGCGCGCCGCTGGAGCAGCCGCTGCGAACAACTGGAGGACCAGATCATCTCCTACCTCCGCGAATGTCTCACCGCCGAGACCGCGCAGCCCGACTGCGCCCTCGTCGTGGAATGATTTTTCATCGCGAATTACGCGAATTGCCGCGAATAAAAACCGGTGAAAATAATTTGTGAAAATTCGCGCAATTCGCGGATAAGCTTTCAGCCATGAGCAAAACCTTGTTTGAAAAAATCGCCGCGCGCGAAATCCCCGCGCAGATTGTTTTTGAAGACGACCTCGTTCTCGCCATCCGCGACATCCACCCGCAGGCCCCGGTGCATTTCTTGATTTTCCCGAAGCGTCCGGTGCCGCGCATCGCCGAGGCCACGCCGCACGACCACAAACTGCTCGGCCATCTGCTCCTCAAGGCCGCCGAAGTTGCCGACCAAGCGGGTTTGAAACCGGGCGGCTACCGGCTCGTCATCAACAACGGCGCGGATGGCGGCGAAACCGTGCCGCATCTGCACTGTCACATCCTCGGCGGACGGCACATGGCGTGGCCGCCGGGTTGAAATTCGCGTCCATCAGAAATTTCATGCCAGGGCAAGATGCTGGCTTTTGGCGTTGATGAATTTCGCGGCGCGCGCGCGTGCGGCTTCAAACGCGTTCGTCGCGCGATTGCTCAACTTGTGGATGCCGCGATGAACGTTGGCGTTGTCGTGTCCGTAGTAATGCACGAGCGCGTCAATCACCGCGCGCGGTTTTTGCGACGTGGCGGCGTTGTCGAAATGAACCGGCGGCTGGCCGTGGACTTGCTGATCGAGGATCGGAAAATCTTTTCGGAGCGCAGACCAGTCAATTGTAGCACTCATTCAAAAAATTTAACCACAGATTAACACGGATGGACACGGATTAAAAACACGGATGAAAATTAAGGCAACAACTCGGCGCGGATGAATTTCAATGCTTGGGACTGACCCCCCTTTACGAGATTTTCAACCTCACGAAAATTGACCGCTGGTTCTTGGTGCAGATCAAAGAAATCGTGGATTTTGAGGAAGATCTGGCAATTGCCTGAATTACGGATACATCAGGCGATAGA
>Ga0075522_10000288_pt1 | contig 35410 bp, 36 predicted proteins | sample NGEPerA_FD_74796 | JGI IMG/M metagenome (GOLD analysis project Ga0075522, IMG submission 74796) | Arctic peat soil microbial communities from the Barrow Environmental Observatory site, Barrow, Alaska, USA - NGEE PermafrostL2-A | ecosystem: Environmental > Terrestrial > Soil > Wetlands > Peat ... | reverse complement strand
GAACTGCGGCGCGAGTGGGCTCGCCCGGGCCGAGTCGGCGGGCACAACGAGGCGCACATACTGCGCGCTGCGCCGAAAGCCTGGCGCTGGAGTCCGGAGATGCACGAAATCGCAGCGACGTTCGAATCCGCGGGGATGCCGCCGGAATTCCACCAGGCCGCGGCGGAAATCTACGAACGGCTCCGCGAGTTCAAGGACGCGAAACCCTCCATCGAGGAAGTACTCAAAAAACTGCGAGTTTCATGATCGCGACGGCCCTACCCAGCGTGACCCGCTACCGCGTGGTCGCGGCCACCGTGGCTCTGGCCGGCGTTACCTATCTCGATCGCGTGTGCGTGGGCGTGCTGGCGCCCTCCATTATGGCGGATCTGCGGATCACGCCGATCCAGATGAGCTTCGTCTTCAGCGCCTTTGCCGCCGCCTACGCGCTGTTCGAGATGCCGACGGCCTGGTGGGGCGATAAAGTTGGGGGCCGCCGGGTTTTAACCCGTATCGTGCTGTGGTGGTCGGCGTTCACCATGCTTACGGCCGCCGCTACCAGCTACGCCGCAATGCTCGTCGTCCGATTCCTGTTTGGCGCGGGAGAAGCGGGCGCCTGGCCCAATGCCGCACGAGTATTTTCGCGCTGGATCCCATTGCGCGAACGCGGGCGGGTGCAAGGAGTATTCTTCGCCGGTGCGCACCTGGCTGGCGGATTGACACCCGGATTGGTCGCGCTGATGGCTCTGTACCTGCCCTGGCGGACGATTTTCGTCGCCTTGGGATTTGTGGGATTAGCGTGGGCCGGGCTCTGGTACCGGTGGTTTCGCGACGAGCCGCGCGAGCACCCATCCGTGAACGCCGCCGAGGCCGATCTTATCGAGAAAACACGCGGTCTGCCTCCCGCGATCGAGCGTCATGGGACGTGGAGCGAAGTCTTCCGTATCCCCAGCCTGCTTCCGTTGTGTCTTCAGTACGTGGCGAACAGCTATGGATACTACTTCTTCATCACCTGGCTGCCGACGTATCTGGCGAAAGCTCGCGGCATGTCGTCGACCGAGCTGGCGATTTTTTCCGGACTCCCGCTGACGCTGAGCGCCATCGCCGATGTGACCGGCGGGTTCACCACCGACGCGCTATGCCGCCGCTTCGGTGTCCGCAACGGAATCCGCGCGATCGGCTCGGTGTCCTATGTGTTCGCGGCCGCGGCGATGCTGGCCGGAACGCTGGCGGCGAATCCGCGCATCGGCGGAACGCTGATCGCCGTGGGCGGGGCGTTTTCGATGTTCACGCTGGCGCCGAGCTGGTCGACGGCCATCGGCCTGGGCGGCCGCAACACCGCGCTGCTGAGTTCGGTGATGAATACGTCAGGCCAGGTGGGCGCGTTCTTCAGTCCGCTGGTGCTGGCGGTTATCGTGGATCGTACAGGTAACTGGAGCCTGCCGCTGCACGTGCTATCGGGGCTGTATCTGATGGCCGCGGTGTGCTGGCTGCTGATACGTCCCGAACGGCCTATGCCAACGATTCCAGCACCGCTTCCGCATGCCCCGCGACCTTTACCTTCGGGAACACCGTAGCGATCTTGCCTTGCGGGTCCACCACGAACGTAGTCCGCTCGATCCCCATGTACTTGCGCCCGTACATGCTCTTTTCCTTCCACACGCCGTAGGCTTCCGCGATCTTGTGATCGGGATCGGGGACGAAGGTATAGGGAAGGCCGTACTTTTCCGCGAACTTGGCCTGGGCTTCGGGCTTGTCCGGCGAGAGGCCCACGATCTCGGCGTTCTTCTTGGCGAACTTCTTGGAAGAATCGCGGAATTCGCACGATTCCTTGGTGCATCCGGGCGTATCCGCCTTGGGGAAGAAGAACAGAACCACCGTCTTACCCTTCAGCTTCGAGAGCTGGAAGGAGCCAGCCTTAATTTCGGGAGCGCGATCGCCGGTTTGGAGACTCATATGCCGAGATTGTAAACTAGAAGGCATGAAGACGTCACTAGTCGCAGTGGGAGCCTTGGGGCTCCTGATGTCGGTGCGAGGGTTCGCAGCGGACGCCGCCAAGGGAAAATCCAACTTCGAAGATAACTGCTCAGTCTGCCACAACTCGGATAGCGAGGAGCGGAAAATGGGTCCCGGACTGAAGGGCTTGTTCAAGCACGATAAGCTCGCCAACGGCAAGGCTGTGAACGAAGGCACCGTGACGAGTGTTATAAATGAAGGTGGGAACGGAATGCCTCCGTTCGCCGACACTCTCACCAAGGCGGAAAAGGACGATATCGTCGCCTTTCTGAAGACCCTGTAAGTTTGTCCGCGCAGTGGTTCATGTGTAGTCCACAAGCTGTCCCCATCGTCTAGCCCGGCCTAGGACATCGCCCTTTCACGGCGGTAACGGGGGTTCGAATCCCCCTGGGGACGCCATTCCCATCGGAAAAAAGACACCGGCTTGCCGGCGTCCGGTTGCGTAATCCTGATGACGCTCCCGCGAACGAAGCGCGGAACTCGATTTGCAGTTCCGATGCAACCGCTGACGATATTCGCCGATCCACGCTCCGAATGTCGTTGGATCCCGCCCGCTGTCCCTTGCGTCGGGAGGAGTCAGGCGTCGTCGATTCCTAAGAAACAGACTCAGCCAGATTCTCAAGATTCTCATTTTGAGCCGCGCTCTGCCAGTGAGTCCTGATCCCAGAGCGTGCCATCGCGAACATGACACGCTCTGGAGTCCCGAGGTCGCTCCAGCCAACTTTGCCTAGCCGGAGCACCGCCAGTTGCTCGGTCGAGACCGATAATACCTGCTTTGAAAAGTCTCCTGGCGCAAGCGCGCGGTACGCCTCATCCGCGTTCGCCAGCGCGAGTTGTGCGCCGGACGGCCCGCTGCCAGCTTCCAGGATTCGCACCGTCGCGGGGACCGCGGTTTTCAGGACTTTGAGAAAGGCCGATGCGCGCCCGATCATCACAAACGTGTTCCACAAACACCCCCGCGCGAACAGCGCTTGCGCAACATGGGATGCCGGCTTTTCCCAGAATCGGTTTACGCGCAGCAGTGACTTGGTGAAGCGGCAGTTGAGAGGCTTGCTAGGCTCGATCCACCCGTACTCCACTTCCGGGTATTCCGCGCTGGCTCCCATGAGAACCAGAGTGTCAGCCCGGCTCATCGCAACTTTGGTTGCCAAGCGAACCGAGGCCGCAAAGCGCGTCTCTCTCGAATAATGGTGATCCGTTGGAAAAAAGCCGACAATCGGGTCGTCGGCGAGACGGGCGAGGTGGAGGAGGCTATAAACAATCGCGGCTGTAGTGCCCTTATTGGAAGGCTGAACCACCACCCGTGACGATGGGACATCGCCCAGTTCATCCGCGTAAAACCTCTCATGGGCTTTCACCACCGTGTACAACGTTTTTTCCGGAGATATCGCGGGAGCGAGCCGGGATCGTGTTTGAGCCAGGAGCGACCTGCCTCCGTAAAAACTGCAAAACTGTTTCGGCCGATTCTCACCTGTAATCGTCCGGGTGAGTGACCGCAGTCTGGTCCCGTCGTCGCCGGCTAGAACCACGGCCCACGTTTCTGGATGGCTCACTGGTTCTCCTTGCGGCTCCCTTGGAGCCGTTCTGCATCACTAGCATCAGCTTATTCCTGTTTCCGGGCGCCTTCCATGCTGCCGGGTAATGACAGACAAAGAATTTCGGTACTTCCTCTACCTGCCCCATCCATACCGTCCGCAGCATGTGCCTTTCTACCAGGCCCCTGCTAGCAACTGAGTGTGCCAAGACCGCATCACAATAAGCGGAGGCTTTGGGACACTTATGAAGCGGTCAAGGTCGAACGCCGTTGGAGGCTTCTTCCTGGCTGCGCTGTTATTCAGCCCTGCTTGGGGCTCTGTACCTCCGCAACCCGGAACGGTCAACTACATTGAGGGGCAAGCTGCGATCGGTGCGCAAGCCCTTACCGACAAATCGGTGGGATCCGCTAAGTTAGCGGCGGGGCAGTCGCTCTCGACTGAGGACGGTCAAGCGGAGATCCTCTTGACTCCAGGAATTTGTTTGAGGATCGACGCTCATAGCTCTCTGCAGATGAACTCGCCGGGGTTGGCGGATACGATCATGACCCTGCGAAAAGGCCGCGCGATGGTCGAGGTCGCGGAGATCCGCCCGGAAAACAATGTTCGAATCGGTGAAGATGGCTCAAGCACGCGATTGCTAAAGCCGGGCTTGTACGACTTCGATGCGGATCGCGGCGTGATCCGCGTATTCGATGGAAAGGCCACGGTGCAGGCGGGCGGCCAGAACGTTCACGTGAAAGGCGGGCGCCAGGTCGCACTCAACGCCGCAGGGAAGCTCAAGGCACGCAAGTTCCAGAAGCAAGCGTACATGGATGACTTCTACAGGTGGGCTAGCCTGCGGTCTTCTTATTTGGCGGATGCGAACGTCGATGCTGCTCGAGCCTACGCCGGCGGAGGCAATTGGGCGCCCGGCGGCTGGTACGGTTACGGGTGGTATTGGGACCCTTCGTTTGACGCCTATACCTTCATCCCCGGGGATGGAATCTTCTACGATCCGTTTGGCTGGGGCTTCTACTCCCCAGGGTTCGCGTTCGGAGCTCCCTACTTCGGGTACGGGTACGGTCTCGGTTTCGCCGGGGGTGGCTATCATCATTTCGGACCAGGCTACCGCCCCCACGATACTGGCGGCCACTCGTCGGCGTTCATCGGACACGCGCATAGCGTCGGAAACGGCTTCGGCGGCGGACTCGCCGGCGGCGGTGGTTTCCACGGCGGTGGCGGTGGAGGACACGGCCGTTAAAGTCCCGAATCCCGGCCAGCGGTTCCTCGCAGCGCCATGAGATTGCATTGCTGGTGGACGGCTAGTACGCTGGCTGTGAGGTAACTCATTTGGCGAAGACCAAGGTGGGACGGCGGCGCTTTTTGAAGCGTGCCGGAGCGGGAGCCGCTGCTGGATTGGCGTTCGCTCCGCAAGGCTCTCCACAGGCCGTGACGCAGCCTGCCGAGTCCGTGGAAGTCACCGGACCTGTCAAGCCCGGATCGGATTTCATGCTGGATGTGATTCGATCGCTGGGAATGGAGTACTGCGCGGCGAATCCTGGCTCGAGCTTTCGTGGACTCCACGAGTCGATCCTGAACCACGGCGGCAACAGCAATCCGGAGCTGCTGACGTGCTTGCATGAGGAATCCTCGGTGGCCATGGCGCATGGCTACGCCAAGATCGAAGGCAAACCGATGATGGTCATGGTGCATGGCACCGTGGGCCTCCAGCACGCTTCCATGGCGATCTACAACGCCTACTGCGACCGCGTACCCGTCTTCATCGTGGCCGGCAACATATTGGACGTGAAGTATCGCCGCGGCAATGCGGAGTGGGTGCACAGCGTTCAGGATGCGGCGGCGATGGTGCGGGACTACATCAAGTGGGATGACAACCCGGTGTCGCTCTCGCACTTTGCCGAGTCGGCCGTGCGGGCTTACCAGATTTCCATGACGCCGCCCTATGAGCCGGTGCTGCTGGTGGCCGACGGCGAGTTGCAGGAAGAACCCATTACGGAGAAAAATCTCCGCGTCCCGAAGTTAGTGATGAGTGCCCCGCCGCAGGGGGACACGGGCGCCGTCAAGGAAGCCGCCCGGATGTTGGTGGCGGCCGAGAATCCGGTGATCGTGGCGGGACGCGTGGCACGGTCGCAGCACGGCATCGAACTGTTGGTGAAGTTGGCGGAGTTGTTGCAAGCGCGCGTGCAGGATCAGCGCCTCCGCATGAACTTCCCCACGGCGCACGCTCTCTATGGCAATCCCGGCGTGCTGCCGTTGAACCCGAACGTGCGCGATGCGGATGTGCTGCTCGGTCTGGAAGCGCAGGATCTCTGGGGTTTCACGCACAAAATGACACCCGTGAACCGGTTCGGCATGGAGTCGCAATCGGTGATGCAGCCGGGCGCCAAGATCATCACGATTTCGGCCGTCGATCTCAATCACAAGTCGAACTATCAGGACTTCGGGCGCTACGTGGAAGCCGACCTGGCCATCACCGGCGATGCCGAAGCCACGCTCCCGGCGCTGATCGAAGAAGTGAAGCTCGCACTCACGGCCGGCCGGCGGCAAACCATTCAGGATCGTGGCAAAAAGGTGGCCGAGGCGAACGAGCAATCGCGGAGACGGCATCGGGAACTGGCGGCGGTGGCCTGGGATGCGAGCCCCATCAGTACCGCGCGGCTCGCCGCCGAGATTTGGGCGCAGGTGAAGAATGAGGACTGGTCGCTGGTTTCCTGGGACCGCATGGTGAGCTCCTGGCCGACCAGGCTGTGGAGCTTTTCCAAGCACTACCAGTTCATCGGCACGCATGGGGGCTCAGGAATGGGCTACGGGCTGCCTGCCGCCGTGGGCGCGGCGCTGGCCAACCGGAAACACGGGCGTCTGACGATCAACATCCAGCCCGACGGCGATCTCTGTTACGCGCCGGGCGTGTTGTGGACTGCCGCCCATCACCAGATTCCTCTGCTCAACATCATGCATAACAACCGCGCCTATCACGAAGAGCGGATGTACATCGCCTTGCTCGGCGCCAAGTACGATCGCAGCCCGGAGAAGAGCGATATCGGCACGGCCCTCAAGGGGCCTAACATCGACTATGCGTCGCTGGCCAAGGGGTTCGGTCTCTATTCGGAAGGACCGATTGAAAATCCGAACGATTTGGGGCCCGCGATCAAACGATCGATCGAGCGGGTGAAGAAGGGCGAACCGGTGTTATTGGACGTGGTGACGCAGCCGAGGTAACCGATGACACGAAAAATATGGGTTGGATTCCTCGCTGCGGCCGGCCTCTGGGCGCAGAATCCCAAAGCCTCGAATACGGCCCCGGCAAATGTGAACAACGGCAAGCGGCTGTTTGAAGTCAAGGCGTGTTATGAATGCCATGGATGGCGCGGACAAGGCGGGCTGGCCGGGGCGCGGCTTGCGCAGACCAAGCTGAACTTGCCGGCATTCCGCAACATCCTTCGCAATCCACCCCCGAGCAACATGCCGCCCTATCGCGCCGCCGTACTCACGGACCAGGAAATAGCGGACTTGTTCGCGTACATCCAATCCTTCCCCCCGCCCGTGCCGGTCGAGAAGATTCCATTGCTGAAGGACTGAGTCTACTTCTTGCCCGTTTGTTCTGCCTTGCGCGCGCCCGCGAGGATGCCCAGCAGGCCGTAGTTGCCCTCGTGACAGGCCGAGTCGAAGATCATCTGGCGGGAGTCATCGGTCTTGCTCAGCTCGACCAGAACGGTCCAAGGCCGGGTCCAGGTCTGGGGATCCTCAATGGTGATTTCGCGCCTCAAATTCTTCGCGTCCACGCGGGTGATGCGCTCCGTCATCTTGAGCATCTCGGAGGTGCGCGTGCGGAGGTTCGGTTGGAGCGCACCCGCCAGGAAATTAGTAGTTTCGACGACCAACGTGTTCCCTTCCCAGTGGCCGCGCGAGTCCCCCAGATAGAATCGGGCGCTGGCAGGCGGATGCGGGCGCCCATCCAGGTAAATCACGCGGTTGCCGCCCCCGTCGTGATCGTCCTCCATATAGATTCCGATGGATTTCGGAGATTGCACCAGCTGCATCACCGTGCCCTGACCAAAAAGGGTATTGAGGGGGAGAAACGGCATGGCTACGCCCAGACAACGCACCATGGAAGAGCCTCCGGGAATTTCTCCGGCGGTCTCCGGATTGTCGGCCGCGCCCCCGGCACCTTCTGCGCCGCGACGGCCTTCCGGCCCCTGCGATCCCGCGACCAGCGGAGGAATGTGTCCATCCGGAGGATCGACAATCATGGAAGTCCGCCTGCCAGTCTTCAGAACGGAATTGAAGACGGCGTTATACGCTCCGTTGACATCCTGGGTGGTATTTCCCGAGCGGGCGTTGCGCCCGGGACTGAGCCCTTTCTTTGCGTCCGAAGCCGCTATTTCCGCGGCGGTCAGGTATTCCTTGTTGGCATTCGCAGCGGAGCGCTCCAGGGGAACGTCAGCCGTGACGAACCAAACACCTTGGAGGTTGGGATCGCCCCATGCGGTCCTGGCCGGGGTCGCAGCCTTGGCCGCCTTCGCGGTTCCGGCCGATTTGGCGGGCGTCGATTTGGCGCTACTCGCCGGTTTTTGACCGCGCAAAGAGACCGCCGCAAGCGACACGAGCGCCAGGGTGCCCGTCAGGGCGCTTATCGGCAGTCGATATCGGCGCATCCAACACCTCCTCAGCATTGAAGAGGATAGCACCGCTGATTTGGACCGTCAAAGTTCCCCGACTTCGGTCGTTGAGCCCGCGCGGCCAAATAATGTGACCCGGGTGGAACCCCAAAGAGGGCAATTTCGTAATAACCGCAGGAGAATTCTGGATGCTTCGCTTCCTTACAATAACGCTTCTGCTGGCAGCCCCCATTTTCGCGGCCGATATCGATGGTAAGTGGACCGGTTCCATCGATGCCGGCGGCGCGCCCATGCAACTGGTCTACAACTTCAAAGCCGATGGCGCCACCCTGACCGGCTCTACCACCGGACCCGACGGCATGGAGGTCAAAATCTCCGACGGAAAGATTGACGGCAATAACATCTCTTTCAATCTGACGCTGGATTTCGGAGGACAATCCATTACCATGGCGGCCAAGGGAGTCCTTTCCGGATCCGAACTCAAGATGGTGCTCGATTTTATGGGTATGCCCTTTGAGTTCGTGCTCAAGAAGAGCTGAGGGCGTCGTTCCGTCAGGCTGACTCCAACTCTTTTTGCAGCCCGGCCCGGATTCGATGCAGGCGGCTTTTGACTGTTCCCACTTGCATGCCGAAGTGCTCGGCCAATTCTTGGTACAGGTAGCCCCGGTAGTGCAGTTCGAACAACGTGGCGTTCTTCGGCGGGAGTTTGTCCAGCACCTGCCGAACGTGGCGCCGCTCCACGAATGTCTGTTCCGCGGCTGGGAAATGGGGCGGGAGTTCTGTCTCTGCCCGTTGCGTGCGCTTGCGAATCAGATCGATCGCGGTATTGACCGCCGCGCGTTTCAAGTACGCGACGACACAGCGTCCTACATCCGGCCGCGTGTCGTTCCGCATCATGCGGAGAAACACATTCTGGACGACATCCTCGGCGTCGCCGGCATTGCGAGTGACGCGCATTGCCACCCGGAAGAGGAAATCACGATGCTTGGCGTAAAGCGCCTCGATCCAACGATCGGTTGTCGCCTCAAGATGATTGCTAAATACAATATTTTCTGCGTGCAAGTATTGGACAGGATGAGGGTTAGGGAGAGCGGCCATATTGGGTTTACTCCTGGGGACGCGCCTGGGCAATCTTCGTCATCAGCTCGATGAAGATTTCCCGTTCGCCATGGGTCAAGGGGGCGAGCATCACGCGGCCTGCCGCGCGCCTCTGTTCCAGGAAAATCTGGTGGAGCCTCTTGCCTTCGGCACTGAGGTCGACGCGCACCACGCGGCGGTCGTCTTCAATGCGGGAACGAATCGCCAAACCCTTATCAATCAAGCGTTCGACCATACGCGTTGCCGTACTAAGAGGCACTCCCAGCATCTCCGAAAAATCGGTCATGGTGACAGATCCGTGATCGGCCAACGTCACCAGCGCCCGTCCGTCTTGCGGGGACAGCTCTATGTCGGTTGCCGGGGGAGCCATGCTTCGCATCATGACGCGCCGGAACGCATCGAAGCAGGCATCCAGCTCCCGGAGCTGGCGTTCCAGATCGGGCGAAGTTCCGAGTTGGGGCGTGACGGGCTTAATCATTATTCAGGCAGTGCAATAGTTGTACTATGCAACTATTCTTCCTCGTTTGTCAAGCGTGCTACTGGGTCGGGATGAGTTGGGCGTGTAGCGCAGCATAGGGATGGTTTGCCAACTTTTCGTCTAAGCGAACATAAACCCGGATTATCGGAAGCGGTTCCTCCCTGTTTGCTAGCAAGAGCGTATAGTGTTGAGAGAGGTGCCCTCATGCACACATCACGCCGAGTCCGATCCCTCTCGTTGATGTCTCTCCTCGGGGTTATTGCGACGGGTCCCCTGACTCTATCTCAGCTGCAAGCGCAGGCTCAGGCTTCCGACCCGAACCACACTACTTTTGAGGTGGCATCGATCAAGCTGAACAAGGATCGAGGAAATAGTTACGGTCAGGTGAAAGTAACGGCAGGAGGGATTTCTAGCAGTGGCGCGACACTAGTGCAGCTCATTGGGGAAGCGTATCAGGTGCCATTTGGCCGAATATCGGGTTTGGACGCAACCGTTTCCGATTCCCTTCAGAAAAAATATGACGTGACTGCGAAGGCGAGCAACGCCGTATCTAGGGAACAAGTCAGGCGTATGCTTCAGTCTTTGCTGAGTGATCGTTTTAAGCTGCAACTTCACCGGCAATCACAAGTGCAATCTATCTACGAGTTGACTGTTCAAAAGACGGCTCCAAAATTCATCGAATCGCCCAAGGGAAGTGAGGAAGCGCCGTTTATGTTGCCACGTACAGACGACTCTCAAGTTCACGGTTACACAACTGAATTTCATAACTTTACCATGGCTCGCTTCAGCGCTATTTTGTCCAACTACATGGATCGACCGGTCATCGATCTAACTCGGCTTGATGGAACCTACAACTTCACCTTGCAGCTAGAGGGGATCAAATTGCCAGACAAAGGGACCGGTACGCCGGAGAGCTGGTCGTCGTCGTCGATTTTCTCTGATATACAAACGCAGCTTGGTCTCAAGCTTCAGGCCGCTAAGGCTCCTGTAGAATATCTGATCGTTGATCACTCGGAACTGCCGTCGGAAAACTGAAGTACCGTTCTTACAACCGGGCCAGTTCGTCATCGTTGGTTGACCCTTCCTGTTGTTTGCACACACCGCTGAGTCTCTGCCTTTTAACGGAACCACTCTCCACACAGAACCTGCAAACCCGCAGCTTGAAATATCCTGCTCGACGAATCTTTTATTAGACGATAAAGTATGTTACCGTCTAGTAAATCGCACGGGCTAGTTGGACCGTCTCACGCGCATCCCATACTCTGGACCGGGTTCGGCGGTAGCGGCCAGTATTTTGGTCCTCAGACCACGCTAGCGTTTATCGACGACGATCACGCCACCCTTGACCACCACTTTCGTCTTCAGCCAGTTCCAATAGCCCTCCCGCGGATCGCCGTCGAGAAGAACCAGATCGGCCAGCTTGCCCGCATCCAGCGTTCCCAGCTGGTCGCTCATCTGGATGTAGGACGCCGTGTTCGGCCCCATCATCTTGATCAGATCCTGCGGCGAGAACATCACGTTGAGGATCTTCAGCTCATGATCCAGCCCGGCCGTGGGATCGTAATTTGTGTCGGTACAGTAGCCGAGGATGACGCCGGCATCCCAGATCGTACGCGCGTTCACCGGCATGTATCCGGCTTCTTCGCCCAGGCGAACCCCGTCGATGATCCCTTCCGGCCACGCCTTCCCGTCCCGGAACCGCGGCTTGTTGTCGTTCGCAAACACGCCGAACACAGGTGAGCCGAATCCGACTGTCCCTAATACCTTGACGCCCGCGTCCGCGACCTTTTTCGCATCCTCTTTGCTCACCCAATCTTTGTTGGGCAGGTGAACCAGCAGCGGTACGCCGGCGTCGACGGCCGCCACCATGGCCTTGGAACTCACGGCGTGGACCTGCACCATCACGCCGACTTTCTTCGACTCGTCCACAACGGCCTTGAGAACTTCGATTTCTTTCTCGCTCGGCCCCGGAATCGGAGTCAGGAGTATTTCCCCGGTAAACTTGATTCCCATCTCAGCCAACTTGCGCACCTGGGCGCGAGCCGCTTCCGGAGTACCGTTCAGTCTTACGGCTCCGGACGGGATGATCCGAGGTCCATTGATCAGGCCCTTATCGATGTGATCCCGGAGCGTGATGTTTCCCTCCGCGGGACCGCCGCCGGACAGGATAGTCGTGTAACCGGCTTCGAGCAGCGCCTGCATCTGGGCCTTCTCGTTGGGTCCGGTATTGATGTGGCGATGCGCGTCGATAAATCCGGGCATGACAGTCATGCCTTTGGCGTCAATAGTCTTGCCGGCGGCAGCGGAGGGCGCACCTGCCTGCACGGAAACGATTTTCCCCGCGCGCACCACGATCGATCCGCGCTCGATCACGCTGCCATTGGCGACCCTGTTGGCGTCAACGATCCGCGCGTTGGTGACGGTGAGGTCCTGCGCGGATAATGACGCCAGCGTTCCCAGCGTTAGGCAGGCAAGTATCGTCGAGGTGTGTCGTTTCATCCCGATCTTTCCTCCGGCTTAGATGATCAAGAGCAGAACCCATGATAAACAATGGAACTTCCACTTGCTTGCGGAGGTTCTTACGCGGCCGCGCTTGTCATTTGTGCCCGGCCCCCAGGATGCCCTATGCTGCTCCTTAGCCTGGAGGGCGCAATCATGAGCACAACAAATCCAGTTCTCGCTCCGATGACAGCCGATGAGCACCGCGACGTGGGCGGCGTTCAGGTCGACCTCACGAAGACCGGGAACGTTAGAGTAAAGCGCATGGTCTACCCGCCGGGATTCAATTTTGACTCTCACTTGAAAACCGTGGTTGGAACCGATTGGTGCATGCACGCCCACGTAGGTTTCATGGCTTACGGCCAAATCAACGTCCGGTTTCCAGACGGCTGCGTGGTCGAGTATAAGGCCCCGCAGTTCGTCGCCGTTGAGCCGGGGCACCAAGGATGGGTCGTGGGCGATGAGCCCGCCGTGCTGATCGAGTTCGATTTCGAAGGTGAAACGGTAGAGCGGCTCGGTGTCCCGGCGCATAGGCATAGCTGACGATCCCTCAACGGCAGCTATGCCCGTGGCAGAAATGGTCATCGCGCAAACCGCGGACTGCCTTCGAATTCTCGCGCGCACAAACTTAAGAAAACACGATTACACAGTGCGCGGAAATTCGCTGGCTGTCCCAGGTTTGCCGGTGGTATCGTTTTCACCACTGCTATGCCACGAACTCACCTCTTCATCCTGGTTGCGCTTGCCTCCCCCGCCACCGTCTCCGCGGCCATCCACGATCCCGTCCGGCTCGATACCGGAATGATCTCCGGCGTCGCCGGCAACCGCCCCGAAGTGCGGGTCTATAAAGGCATCCCGTTCGCCGCGCCTCCTGTCGGCGATCTGCGTTTTCGCGCCCCGCAGCCTCCCGCCAAATGGAAGGGCACGCCGCCGCGTCGCCGAATGCGAAGCGTCCAGTGATGGTCTGGCTTCATCCCGGCGGCTACACCAGCGGCTCCGGTGCGGCTCCCGGCACCGATGGGGAAGCGCTCGCCAAGAAGGGCGTGGTGCTGGTGACCATCAACTATCGCCTCGGAATCTTCGGTTTCTTCTCGCATCCCGACCTCACCCGCGAATCCGACCGCCGTGGCGCCGCCGACCAGGCGTTTCTCGATCAAACCGCCGCCCTTCAGTGGGTGCAGAAGAATATCGCCGCGTTCGGCGGCGATCCCAAACGCGTCACGGTTTTCGGCGACTCGGCCGGCGCATCGAGCATCGGCAACCTGGTTGCCTCACCGCTCACCAAGGGCGCCTTTCAGCGCGCAATCGCCTAAAGCGGCGCGTGGTCGGGCCTGTCCATAGGGCCGGGGAGGAAGCTCGCCGATGCCGAGCAGGCAGGGGTTCGCACCGCCGAAGCCCTGGGAGCCAAATCTCTCGCCGATCGGCGCGCCAAGCCGGCCGCTGAGGTGCTCGCGGGAGGACGCGGCGGCGGCCCCGTAATCGATGGCTGGTTCCTGCCCGACGAGCCCGCGGCCATCTTCGCGCAGGGCAAGCAGAACGACGTCCCGATTCTGGTGGGCTCGAACCAAGACGAAGGAACGTTCTTTTCCCAGCCGACCACCGCAGCGGCCTGGATCCAGCGTGCCCAGCAGCGCTACGGCGATATGGCCGATCCGTTCCTGAAGCTTTATCCCGCCGGTTCGGATGCCGAGGCCAACGCTTCCGAGCTCGCTGCGTTTCGCGATGAGCTGGGATGGGTGCAGCGGAATTGGGCGCGGCTTCAGAGCAAAACCGGCAAGTCGAAAGCGTATCTCTATTACTTCACGCATGAGCCTCCGGCGGCGCCAGGAGCGCAGCCCGGTCCAGGCGGATTTCCGGCCCGAGGCTCCGGAGCCACCCACGGCGCCGAAGCCCCCTACGTGTTCGAAAACCTGCTCGGAAACCGGCCCTGGGCCGATCTCGACCGCAAGCTTTCCGGCACGATTTCTTCCTATTGGATGAACTTTGCGGCAAATGGCGATCCCAACGGAAAGAATCTTCCGACATGGTCCGCCTTCGACGACCGGAAGAATACTCGAATGGTTCTGGGAGACGTCGTCGAGACCGGTCCGGGCCTGACGCAGGCGCGGGTGGAGTTCTTCCAGTCCTGGTATGACAAGCAGACCAAACGATAGAAATGTGTAACGCTGCGAGCCGCCCTTTCGTCATGTTTTCGTCTGTTGTACGCTAGATTTCCAGGAGGCCTTATGGTCGCGGTTCGCGTGTTTTTTGGTGTTGCCCTTGCGGCGAGCCTCTTACTCTCGGTTCAACCGGCTGCTGCCGAGGTCTACCCGCTCATTATCAAGGGTAAAGTGACCATGCCGGACGGCTCACCCCCGCCGTTCTCTGTGGGAATCGAGCGGATTTGCAGCGATCTCCAGGGATCGGCGCCGGGGCCCACCACGAATAAGAAGGGCGAGTATCTATGGCGGATGGACGTGGATCCATTGAACACCCGTGCGTGCTTTATCCGCGCGACACACGCTGGGTTCGTATCCACCAACGTCGACATCTCCGCCCTGAACGGATACACCAATACCGTCACCACCCTGGAAACGCTGATACTGACCGGCCACACCGCCGATCCTTATGCGATCATCACTTCCGAATCGGACATACCATCGAAGGCGGAGAAGCCGTGGAAAGCGGCTATGAAAGCGATCGATGCCAGGAATCTGCCGGAAGCTGCTGCTCAGCTTCAGGCGGTCGTGGCTGCGGCGCCCAAGTTTGCGGTCGGCTGGCACGCTCTCGGCGTGGCCCAGGAGGATTCGCAGAAGTTTGCCGAAGCGCGTGACGCTTATGAGCATGCCATTCAAGCCGATCCCAAAATGTTTGCCGCTTATGTGACGTTGGCGCGGGTGTCGCTCAGAACTAAGGACTGGGCGGGCGCGACCAAGGCCGCCGACGATCTGATCAAGGTCGATAAAAAGAAGACGTTTGCCGAGATTTACCTCCATCAGGCCGTGGCGCGCTACGAGCTGAAGGATCTGGACGGGGCGGCCATGAGCGCGGAAGAGGCCATCCAACGCAAAATTCCACGGGCGGAATACGTGCTGGGCCGCATCCTCGAAGCGAAAGGCGATGCCGCCGGCGCGCGCGAGCACATGTCCAAGTACCTCGAGGAGGATCCGAAAGCCTCCGACGCGGACGCGATCCGCATGCACATTCAGAATATCGGGAAGCCGGATCCGGCCGAGCCTGAACTGGAACTGCTCTAGGATTTTAAGGAATCAGATCTGCATGCCCCAACGCCGCACCGTGCGGCTTTCGATGGTCTTGAAGATCAGGTTCTCCACCGCCAGGCCGAACAGGATCACGGTCAGCAATCCGGCAAAGACATCGGCGATTAAAAGCTGATTCTTGCGCTCGTAAATGAACCAACCCAGCCCGCCCGATCCGGAACTGACGCCGAATACCAGTTCGGCGGCGATCAGCGTCCGCCACGCGAACGCCCAGCCGATTTTAAGACCGGTCAGGATACTGGGAAACGCGCCTGGGATCAGAATCCGCGCGATGTAGGCGGTCCGTGATAGTCCGTAATTCTGCCCCACCATCTTCCATGTGGGACTCACCGAGCGAAACCCCGCGAAGGTATTCAGCGCGACGGCCCACAGCACCGCGTGGATCAGCACGAAAATCACGCTCCCCTGGCCAAGTCCGAACCAGATCAGCGCCAGGGGCAGCAGCGCGATCGAGGGCAGGGGATTGAACATGGCGGTCAGCGTTTCCAGAAGATCCGCTCCGATGCGCGTGCCCGTGGCGAAGGCCGTCAGCAGCGCCGCGATCGCCAGTCCCGCCGCGTAGCCTTTCAAGAGCATGGAAATGGTGTAGACGGCCGCTCGCGGCAGGGCTCCGGATGCCGTCGATGCAATCAGCGCGCGCACGGTAGCCGAAAATGTCGGCACCAGCAGCGGATTATCGAGCCATCGGGCGTATATTTCCCACACAGCCGCCAACATCACCAGCAGCGCTGTTTTCCGGACGGCTCCATTTTCGTACAAAGTCTCCCATGGGCTGAACCGCTTCTCCACCACGTCGAATCCCGCGGTAGAGACTGCGTGGAAAATCTCGGGACGTTGCGTGTCAGACATGACTGGCTCCTTCGCGTCTCTCGCCGCCGAACAAAAGTTCGTGGATGCGCGCCGAGAGCGGCTTTCCGGACGCATCCGGATCGTCGGTACCCCGGCTGTTGACTTCGGCTCTCACTTGCCCCGGATGTGCGCTCATCAACAGAATGCGGCTGCCGACGCGAATCGCCTCCGGAATCGAATGCGTGACGAACAGCACCGTGAATTTCGTCTCGTCCCACAGCTGCAGCAGCTCCTCCTGCATCTTGGCGCGCGTCAGCGCGTCCAGCGCCGCGAACGGCTCATCCATCAACAGGATCTGCGGTTCCATGGCCATCGCCCGGGCGATCGCGACCCGCTGCTTCATTCCGCCTGAAAGCGTGTGCGGATAACTCGCTGCGAACTCGATTAAATTCACTTTCGCGATGTAGTGCATGGCGCGCTCCTCGGCCTGAGGGCGCGGTAGCTTCCCGCTGGCGGTCAGCGCAAAAACGATGTTCTCTTTGACCGTTTTCCAGGGCAGAAGCTGGTCGAATTCCTGGAACACGAACACGCGATCCGGTCCTGGACCGGCGACCTCGGTGGTGTTCAAAAGCATGCGCCCTTCCGTCGGCTGGATATATCCGCCCACGGCCTTCAGCAGAGTCGATTTGCCGCACCCGGACGGCCCCAGCACCACGAATCGATCCGAGCGGAACAGATGGAAACTGACCCGATAGGTGGCGGTCACCAAATGATCTTTGGTCCGGTAGCGAAGCGTCACGCCTTCCACCGATAGCAGCGGAGCCGTGTCCATCAGCTCCCCGGAACACCGTGGATCTCTGGAAAAAACAGATCCTTCCACGATCCGGGACGGTTCTGGATGGAACCCGCGCCATACATGAACTCGGCGTACTTCATGACATTTTCCGGCGTGGTGGTGAACTTGACGTGCGGATCGTTCAGGACTTCGACCAGCTCTTCGCGCGTCAAGCCGCCGCCTTCGGAAGTCAACAGAAGATCCGCGGCCATGTTCTTGTCGGCGACGATCATGCGATCGGCTTCTTCCAGCGCCTTCAGCACCGCCGCGAAGATCTGCGGATTCTCCTGGCGGAACTTGCTGGTGGTGGAGATCATGGTGAACGTGGTGGAGCCGCCCATAACGTCGTCAGAAGTTAGGATCGTGCGAATGCGCGGATCCTTGATCTCACGTTGATGAAACGGTGGAGAACTGAAGTGCGCCGAGATGCCGGCCGATCCTGCCAGCAACGCCACCACGGCGTCGGGATGCGCCATCGAAACGGTGAATTTGTCGAATCGCGTGGCCTGGGCCGGGCCGTACTTCTCCTGCGCGTACATCTGCATGATGATCGCCGGGATCGATACCTTAATCGACGTCACCGCGATCTTGTCTTGACCCGTAACGTCGTCCAGTTTTTTAAGATGATCGGAATTTGTATCGAGGTACATCGGCATGGACGTCATTGCGGCGACCCCTTCCACATTCGCTGAACCGCGGGTCTTGTCCCACAAGGTAAGAAACGCCGGTGGACCCGCCGAGATAAAGTCGGCCGATGAAGACAGCAGCGCATCGTTCATCGCGGCCGGCCCGCCCAGATCCATCCAGCGGACGGTCAAGTCGGCCATGCCGGATTCGGCCGCGTACTTCTCAATCAGGCGATACTTCTCCATCACCAGAAGCGGAAGGAATCCGACGCCGCCCGCGCCCTTGGGAATCCGGACTTCGTGCTTCTTCGTGCCACTTCCGCACGCGGTCAGCAACACCAAGGCCAGCGCGATCGTCAGCCGCATAGTTACTTTCCGGCCGGAACCGCCGTCCGAATCAATTCCGCCGCGTCGTCCAGTTCGTCGAGTTTCCAGCACAGCGCGATGGCCTTCTCCACTTGCTCCGCGGGCAGCGCCGCCACGGCCTGATCGCGGAATTTATCCTCAAGTTGTTTGTCGGTCATCGGGCGATGGATATTCCCCAGCGACTGTTCGACGAAACGCGTCAGCTTCGCTCCGGTTGCCAGCTCCACTTCGATGTGAGCCTGGTCTTCGGTAATCGACGGATCGCCCACGGCCGAGACCAGCTCGCGTACGCGCTTGATCTGCGAATCGTTCACGGCTTCGTCCGTGTATTCCGCGATCCCTGCTTTGCCGCGCACCAGCCCGATCGCCGCGCCGTGATACACCGAGAACTTGCCCTGCAGCCCTTTGGTGATGCCCTGCTGATTGCAGAGATCCATCACCAGCGGAGCTACCCGTAGCCGTACAGCGGCGATCTTCGCCGGCTCGGCGTCGTGCTCATTGTGTAGCTCGTCGTGAATCTGGACGCAGCCGTCAATGGTGGGATGGTTCACAATGCCGCACGGAAACGGCTTGTAAGTATTCGCGCGGAGGTCAAAATCTTCACCCAGCCGCGTCGTGATTTTCGAAAGATCGTATTTGGCCGCTTGGACCGCCGCGAAGCCTCGCGGACCTTCCAAACTATGTTCGCCCGCGGTGAAGCCCGTCTGTGCCAGCAGCGCCGCGGCGTAGCCGTTCTGTGCAGCCCGGCCCGGATGAAACGCCTTGGCCATGGACCCGAACATCTCGCGCAGTCCCGCGGCCTGTGTCGCCGCCAGCCCGATCGCCCAAATCATCTCTTGCTGCGGGAGCTTCAGCAGCTTGCCGATCGCGGTAGCGGCGCCGAACACACCGGCGGTTCCCGTGATGTGCCAGCCAACATCGTAATGCGCCGGATACACCGCGTTGCCGATGCGCGATTCCGCCTCGAAGCCCAGGATGAACGCTTCCATCAAGTCGCGCCCCGACACTTTATTCGCACTGGCGTAAGCGAATAGCGCCGACGCCACCGGCGACGTGGGATGGATGTAGTTCTTCGGCGTGGTGTCGTCGTAATCGTAGACGTGTGAGCTGATCCCGTTCATCAGCGAAGCGTGCAGCGGGTCCATGCGCTCGCTGCGCCCCAGAATGCTCGCGGTGGGCTTGCCGGAATAGGGGCCCAGAGCCTGAATGGCGCGATCCACTGCCGTATCGACGCTGCCGCCCAGCGCGCATCCCACAAAATTGACGATGGCCCGGCGCGCTTCGTGGCGCACATCCTGGGGGACGCTTTCGATCCGGCTGGTCACGATATACGATGCGAGCGTTTGGGTTTCGAGCATTGCTTTGAAGGGCGTCAATCATTGTACAGTAGTGCCGTGAACCTGCCACTTTCAAGCGATCTCGCGGCCTGGGCATCGCGCATCCAATTCGACGATCTGCCCGCCGACGTGGTCGAAGCCACCAAGCTGCGCGTGATGGACGTGATCGGGCTGTCGCTCGCGGGAGCGGAAACTGCGTTCGGGAAATCCACTCGCGATGCAATCGTCGCCATGTCTCCCGCGGGCCCCTGCCGGATTCTAGGTTTCGGAGACCGCGTGGGCGTGACCGCTGCCGCGTTTGCCAATGGCGCGCTTTCTCAGGCGCTGGAATACGACGATACGCACAATGAGTCGATCGTGCATATGAGCAGCCCGGCGGTGGCCGCGGCGCTGGCGCTTTCGGAATTCACGCCTGTGACAGGGCGCGAGTTGATTACTGCCATCGCGCTCGGCAATGAGATCTCCTGCCGCGTGGGGAGCGTTTCCTCGGGCGAGCTGCACAAGCGCGGGTTTCATCCCACCGGCTTGTTCGCGACATTCGGAGCGGCGTATCTGGCCGCGAAACTACTTGGTCTGGACGCGGAACGCATGGCGCGCGCGGCGGGCATCGCTGGCAGCTTCGCGTCGGGATTGCTCGAATGCTGGGTGGATGGGACGCAGACCAAATTTCTGCATCCAGGCTGGTCGGCGCAGAGCGGGATCACGGCCGCGATGCTCGCGCGGGCGGGCGTTACCGGGCCCGCGCAGGTATTCGAGGGCCGCTGGGGCTTGTTCGCGAGCCATGTGCAGGATCCCAACGCTCATCGCGATTTCTCCCGCATTAACGCCGGTCTGGGCTCGCACTGGGAAAGCCGCAACGCGTCCTTCAAACCGTTTCCCGCTGCCCACGTGATTCATCCCTACATCAGCGCCGCGATCCGGCTGCGCGATCGGCATGCGATCCAGGCCGCCGACATCGAGAGCGTCGATTGTCCCGTCACCGGATTCATCGTGTCGATCGTCTGTGAACCGGTCGCCGAGAAACACGCGCCCGCGTCGGATTCGCACGGCCGCGTGAGCCTTCAGTACAGCCTCGCTGAGGCACTGTACTTCGGTGAGCTTGGGAAGAAAGCTTATAGCGACCAGAGCCGCCGGAATCCGGATATTCTTGCGCTGGCCCGGAAAGTGGGCTATCGCGTCGATCCCGATTACCCAGGCCCGGGGCGCTTCAAGGGCGCCGTTACGGTCACTTTGAAGGACCGCAGGCAGTTTACAGAGGTCGAAGAATACAATCGCGGCTCCGCCGAGAACCCGATGACGAACCAGGAACTGCGCGCCAAGTTCGAGGACAACGCCAGCGCGTTTCTGTCCGCGGATGCTCGCGCCCACGTGGCCGATGCAATCCGGCGCTTAGAGCTGCTCCCCGATGCCAACGTCCTGGTAGAACTCGCGACATAATGTATAGGTCATGAAATACAAGGCGCTGTTCGTACTCACCGCCGCTCTCCCGTGTATCGGCCAGAGCGTCGCCTCCAAATGCCCGACGCTGAATTCCCTGTCTGGGCTGCCGAACCCGACCACCGTAATCAACTCGGCCGTGCTGAAGGCGCCGAGCAATGCGCAGGGCAACACGCCCGCACTGCCCGAGCATTGCGAGGTCCAGGGCCGGATGAACGACCGCACCGGCGTGAACTCGCAGCACTATGCCATCCGGTTCCATCTGCGTCTGCCTACCGATTGGAATGGCCGCTTTTTCTTTGAGGGCGGCGGCGGATCGAACGGCAATCTTGGCAACGCGCTGGGCAACCTGCAAGGCCAGCAGCGCACCAACGCGCTGGAGATGGGATTCGCGGTGGTCTCGACCGATTCCGGCCACGACAACGCCGTCAACAACGATCCCAATCGCAATGGCACCGTGACGTTCGGCTTCGATCCCCAGGCCCGCCGCGATTTCGGATACAACTCCTACGATCAGGTCACGCAGGCGGCGAAAGCGATCATCAAGGACTACTACGGCCGCGCGCCGGAGCGGTCCTACTACGTCGGCTGTTCCGAAGGCGGCCGCGAAGCCATGATGATGTCCCAGCGATTCCCGACGTATTTCGATGGGATCCTGGCGTGTTCTCCGGGTTTCAAGCTCGCCAAGGCCGCGCTGTTCGGTCACGCCGCGGATGCCCAGGCATTGGCTGAAGTGGCCAAGAAGTCCGGAATCTTCGACCGGTTCGGACAGCCGCTCTTGAACAAAACCTTCACCGACGAGGATCTGGATCTGGCGGCGCAGGCGATCACCACTGCGTGCGATTCGCTCGATGGGCTCGCGGACGGGATCATCGACAATTTTCCGGCATGCACCACGGCCCTCGTCGCGACGAAGTTCGCCGCGATCACGTGTAAAGGTCCCAAGCGGAACACGTGCCTGTCTGCCGCGCAAGTGGCAGCGCTCCAAAAGATCTTCGCCGGCGCCAGGAGCGCTCAAGGCGAAGTGCTCTACGCCGACTGGGCATGGGACCGCGGCATCGGCGGCAAGATCGGCGACAACTACAACCAGGGATGGCGTATCTGGAAGCTGGGCGCATTCGACGCCGCCAACAATGCTTCGATCATCGCGACGTTAGGGAGCGCCTCGGCTTCCGCGTTGTTCGTGACGCCGCCCGTGGCCGTGCCCGCCTCGGGTCCCGGTCCCGTGGCGTACCTCCTCGGAGTGGACTTCGATCGCGACGCCCCCAAACTGTACGCCAAGTCGGGCGAATTCACGGAGCCAGTATGGGATTTCATGATGGCCAGCTCGACCGATCTCTCCGCGTTCAAGAACCACGGTGGAAAGCTTCTGATCGTGCAGGGCGTCAGCGATCCGGTGTTCTCGATCAATGACACCATCTCCTGGTGGAATGACGTGAATCGCGTGAATAATGGCGCGGCAGCGGACTTCACTCGTTTATTCGCGGTTCCGGGGATGAACCACTGCGCGGGCGGCCCTGCAACGGACCAGTTCGACGCGTTCACCGCACTTGAGAATTGGGTGGAAAAGGGCACGGCGCCGGAAAGGATCGTCGCCACCGCGGGGCAAAACTCGGCTTGGCCGGGGCGGACTCGTCCGCTGTGCGCTTATCCCAAACAGGCTCGCTACAAGGGCTCGGGCAGCATCGAAGACGCAAGCAATTTTGTTTGTCAATAACATTATGCGATCATCCCGCCGTAAGTTCGTTCAGTCCGCAGCGGCCGTTGCGGCCGCATCCCAGATCGCGGCACAACAAACGGGCAGCATCCGCGGCTTCGATCACGTCGCGCTGCCGATGCAGAATACCGCCGCCATGCTGGCCTTCTATCGCGGCCTGGGTTTTCAGGTCACCGAGAACGCGCGCGCGTGCTCGGTATACATCGGCGACCAGATGATCAACTTCCACCAGCCGGCGACCTGGCAGGACCCAACGTTCACGCTGCGTGCTCCAGCCGCCAAGCCTCCCTGCGGCGATCTGTGCTTCGTGTGGGATGGCACGGCCGCGGCGCTGAAGACGTGGCTCGATGGCGCCGGAGCCAAGGTGATCGAAGGTCCGGTGGCGCGCCAGGGCGGCCGCAGGAAAGGCGCCTCGAGCGTGTACATCCGCGATCCGGACGGCAACCTGCTCGAGTTTATGATTTACAACTCATAAGCTCAAGTAGTCGAGCTTGCCGTTGCTGTCGCCGAGCTTCTCTTGATACGAACCCGGATGCACGCTCGCGACATCCAGCATGCTCACGAACAGGTTCGTCATGGGCGTGCCCTTGGGATAGCGGAGATGCTGTCCGCCTCGAAACTTTCCGCCGATGAGCAGGGCCGGAAGATTGTCGTGCAGGTGGCGGTTGGAATCGCTCAGGCTGCCGCCGTAGACGACCATCGAATGATCCAGCAGTGACCCGTCGCCGTCCTGCGCGGCCTGCATCTTGCCGAGGAAGTAGCTCAGCATCCGTACATGGTGCTGGTCGATTTTCTGCAAGCGGGCCATCTTGGCCGGATCGTTCATATGATGCGACAAGCCGTGGTGCGCGTCGGGAACGCCGATTTGCGGATAGGTCCGGTTGCCGCCCTCGCGGCTGTACATGAACGTGATCACGCGGGTGAGGTCGGCCTGAAACGCCAGCGTCATCAGGTCGTACATCAGATGAATGTGTTCTTCAAACGTCGGCGGGATGCCATCGGGACGATCGAGCGCGGGCAGTTCGGGATTCTTCGCGTTCTGCTCTTCGGCCAACTGAATCCGCCGCTCGATTTCGCGAACCGAGTCCAGATAGTCGCTCATCTTGCGGCGGTCGCCCGCGCCCAAATCGGCGGTAATGCGGGCGGTATCGGCCTGGACAAAGTCGAGGATGCTCTGATCCTCGCGGGAACGCATGGCACGCACGGAAGCGTCCGTGGTTTCGCCGTCGCCGAACAGGCGTTCGAACACGCTCCTGGGGTTCGTTTCGTAGGGCAGCGGCTTGGTCGGCGAGCTCCAGGAAACCGTGTTGCTGTACGCGCAGCTATAGCCCGAATCGCAACCGCCCGCCATGCGGACGTCTTCGAGGCCCAGCTCAAGCGACGGCAGCGGCGTCTCCTTGCCGATTTCCCGAGCCAAGATCTGGTCCACGGAAGTCGCGTTGTGAATGTCGGCGCCCTCAGTCTTCTTAGGATGCGCTCCGGTGAGCCAACTGGCGCCCGCGCGGGCATGATCGCCGGCGCCATCGCCCAGCGCTTCGCCGTTGTGCTGCTCCAGGCCGGTGAGGACCAGCAGTTTGTCGCGGAATGCCTGGACAGGTTGCAGGGTTTTCGAGAACTCGAAGTTTGCGCCTTCAGCCGCGGGCGTCCATTCGTTCATGATCACGCCGTTGGGCGTATAAAGAAACGCGATGCGCGGGACGGCGGTGCGGCTGGGAGCGGCGAACGCGGGGGACATCGAATCGAGCAGAGGCAGGGCGACGGCGGCGCCCAAACCGCGCAGGAATGTCCGCCGGGGAAGGCACTTCTTCGTGACGAAGATCATCGCGCGGGAGCCCTCCTCATTTGAAATGGTACGCTATTCACCACTCCCAGAACCAGCGAGGAAAACCGGTCGTTATCCGCCGCCATTTCCCGCCGGATTTGGCGCAGCGCGGGCTGATCGTAATACTCCAAGCCGCGTCCCAGCGCGTACGTAAGGAGCTTGCCGGCCATGACTTCCACGAACTCGTCCTTGCGGTCCAGGATCACTTTTTTGAGGCCCGCGGGGCCTGTCACCGTGGTGCCATTTGACATGGATCCAGAGGCATCGATGGGCGATCCGTCTTCTTCGGCTCGGTAGCGTCCCACGCCGTCGTAATTCTCGAGCGAGAACCCCAGCGGGTCCAGGCGCGAATGGCAGATGGCGCAGGCGGCGCTGGCACGATGCTTTTCGAGCTGCTCGCGCAGGCTCTTGGCGGAGCCGGCGGCGCTTTCGACCAGTTGCGGAACGTTCGGCGGGGGCGGGGGCGGGGGAGAGCCCAGGATGTTTTCGAGGATCCATTTGCCGCGCAACACGGGAGAGGTCCGCGTGGGATAGGACGTGATCATCAGAACGCCGCCCTGTGTCAGCACGCCGCCGCGTTGCTTTTCTTGGTTTTGGCCGGTAAGCGGCACGCGCCGAAAATAGCTGCCGTATACGCCGGGAATTCCGTAGTAGCGAGCCAGCCGTTGGTTCACGAACGTGTAGTCGGCGTCAATCAGCTCCAGAACGCTCCGATCTTCGCGGACGATATTCTCGAAAAACAGCGCGCTCTCGCGTTCGAAGGCGTGGCGCAGCGCTTCATCGAACTGCGGATACTTCTGCGGATCGGGATGCCACTCGGCGATGTTCCGCAATTGCAGCCATTGTCCGGCGAAGTTGTCGAGCAACGCTTGCGATTTCGGGTCACGTAACATGCGCAGTGTTTGCTGACGCAGTATTGCTGGATCATGCAGTTTGCCGCGCTCGGCGGCCTGGAGGAGTTGTTCATCGGGGATGCTGCTCCACAGGAAGAAAGACAGCCGCGAGGCCAATTCGAGATCCGTGATACGGCCGTTACTGTGCTCGACTCGAAACAGGAAATCCGGCGACACCAGGATCGCGGTCAACCCCATTTCGATGCCTGAGTCAAAGCTCGATCCGGCGCTTGATCCATCTGTCCGGCCCGTCGCGAACAACTTCATCAGCGGATCGATGTCGGCCGCGGTCACGGGCCGGCGATATGCCTGGCGCGCCAGAGAGGTCAGGATCTTGCGTGCGCATGCGGTCTCTTGACGTGTTTGGGGCGAGCCGGCCGCAGGCTGGCATATCATGAGTCGCTTGCGGCTCTCAGTGTCACCAGGACCCTTGGGATCGTATGGACCGCCGATCGCGACATAGTCCACGAAAAGGCCGTTGGTGGAGGGATTATAGTTCGGGCCGCGCGGGGGACCGCCTTCGAGCTTGGCATGCTCGGTGAGAAACGCCGCGCCGATTTCGTGCGCGCCGGCTTGGAACGGCAAGCGAAGCTGGAAGTTGCGGGTGCCCTGATTCGCCTCGGCGGTGTCGATATCGGCATCGTAGAGTTTCACGCGCTTCCCGTCGATGCGCAGATCGAGCTTGGCGGGCGGCATGCCCGGGCCGGGATTTCCGCGAACCCGCACCAGGACGGAGTACTCGGCATCGAAGGGAAAATAGCGATGGATCAGGATGCCTCCGCGTTCGTTCAGCGGCAGCGCGTCGATGGAGTCGTTGGCGGTGCCGCGGGGCGGCGTGAACCGTTCGAGCGCGGAGCTGGGCTTCAGCGTCCCTAGGGCCAGCCGGGCGATGCGGCGGGCATTCGCCAGATACTTCTCCATGTGCAGCGGCGATACTGTCAGCACGTCGCCGATGTTGTCGAAGCCGTAGCCGGAATCGTCGGGAGGCAGGTTGGCGGAATGGTCCAGGTCGAGATCGAGAACATCGCGAACCGCATTGCGATACTCGGCGCGATTCAGCCGGTGGACGGCCGGCGCGCCGGGACGGGGATGCGCCAGGGCGTTGCGATCGAGCTCGGTTTCAAGCCACGAGGTCAGCGCCGTATAGGTGGCAGCGTCGGGCCGGGGCATGCCGACGGGAGGCATCTCGCCCGCGCGCAGCTTGTGCAGGACCTTCTCTAGCGTCTCCGCATGAGACGCTAGATCGCTGCCGACATTCGTCAAAGTAACGCCGCCGGTCTTCAAGCGGTCGTTGTGGCAGCCTACGCAGTAGCGAGACGTGGTGCTTTCGAGCAGCGACTGCCCTGACAAAACGAACCCAGCCAAAAACAGGCCGGCGAGCGCTAACCACCTTGAATACAGCAGGTTCCCAGGCACCGCAACCGGAGTATATCATGGGGGAGTTCATGCGAACGGCACCCGCGCTCGTTGTGGTGGCACTGCTTGCGGCGGTCACGCGGATTCCCGCAGCCGATCTCAAGCTTTTTGAAGCATTTCAGAAGCGCGATCAGCAGGCCGTGCTCGATCTGATCAAGAGTGGATCGGACGTGAACGCTCCGCGATCCGACGGATCGACGCCGCTGATCTGGGCCGCCAGCCGCGACGATGCCGAGATCGTAACAGCCCTGCTGCGTGCCGGAGCAAAGGTCAACGTCGCGGATGAGAACGGCGAAACGCCGTTGCTGGGAGCGTGCACGAACGGGAACCTTGCCGTCGCGCGGGTGCTGATCGAGGCTAAGGCGGATCCTAACGGCGGTCTCAATGCTGCACGATGGAACGGCGAAACGCCGCTGTTGATGGCCGTCAATGCCCAGAACCTCGACCTGGTCAAGCTGCTGCTGGATCGCGGCGCGCGAGTGGACGTCGCGGAAACCCGCATGGGACAAACGCCGCTGATGTGGGCCGTCGAAGCGGGCCGGCCGCAGATCGCCAGGCTATTGATCGAGCGGGGCGCGAACGTCAACGCGATTTCCAGGAACGGTTTCAGTCCGCTGTTGTTCGCGGCGCAACGCGGCGATGTGGATAGCGCCAAAGCGTTACTGGCTGCGAAGGCCGATCCGCAATTCAAAGCGAAGGACGGGAGCACGGCGTTTCTGATCGCGCTGGCGCGAGGAAAGGAAGGCGTCGCCCGTTTGATGCTCGATTACGTCACCGACGTCAACGTTCCCGACGCGAGCGGCAACATGCCGCTGCATGAGGCGATCCGGCAAGGCAGAACCGAACTGGTGAAGGATCTGGTGGCTCGCGGCGCGGACGTGAATGCCCGCACGCAAGGCGGAGGACGCGGCCCTGGCGGTGGCAGAGGCCCCAGGGGCGGCATGACCGCGTTCCTGGTGGCGGCGCAAACCGGGGACGTCGCGATGATTCAGGAACTCCTCAAGCTGGGCGCAGAGCCCAAAGCGAAACTGCCTGACGGCACCGGGGGAGTTCTCCTGGCGGCCGGCAGCAAGAAGCTGGATGCCGTGAAGCTGATGGTGGAGTTGGGGCTGGATGTGAATGCCGGACCCAAGGGCCGTCCCACAGCGCTCCATACCGCGATCAAGCAGGGAGCCAGCGACATCGTGCAATACCTGGCCGATCACGGCGCGGACTTCGCCGCCAAGGATAATTTCGGGCGGACGCCCCTCCAGGAGGCCGAGTTCGAAGCCCCGGCCCCCACGATCGACTTGATGCGCAAACTCACTGCCGAGCGTGCGCAAGCGTCGGTGCCTAAGCCGTAACGAAGCCCTACTTGCCGACCAGGCGGTCCACGTCCACGTTGAATTCGTTGCAGACGTACTCGTGGATTTCCCAGGTGGTGCTGAGAATGTGGGTGCGTTTGAAGGTGTGGGGCTTGGTGAAGGCGCCGGGATCCTCCATGGTGATCTCGACGTCCAGATGCCCCAGATCCGGCCGTGAGTAGCGTTCGATGACGTGCAGCTTGTCAGTGTGCGGCGCGCCGCGGCCATTGAGCCAGGTCTTGTCGTTGAAGTTCACGGTGTCGACCACCAGCGTGTCGCCCTGCCAGGACGCGATGGAATCGCCCATCCAGGAAGGGTCCAGGTCTTTGTCGTGTTCGCGTTTGAGGAGGAACTGCCGGAAGCTGTGGACGTTGCCTTCAAACAGCATCACGATCACCTCGGGGGACTGCACGATCTTGAAGGGATACGGCGTGATGCGCGGCACTCCGGCGGGCAGGCATTTGGCTTCCGGATCCTCGCGGCCTCGGGTCGCCTGGCGATCTTGCATGAGCTTCTGAGCCCAGGGCTGCAAGGGCAGGGGTCCGCCCATGTTGGCGAAGCTGTAGTTCCCGGAAAGCCAGACGCCGGAGAGGTTGGGTTTCCCATCGGCCTCGCGAGGCGTGGGACCGGCGGGCGGGGTCGGCAGGTTTTCGTCACGTACTCCGTTGACCGCGATGACGCCGCCAGGTCCTCCGAGATTTTTCCCTTTGGTGTTTCCTTTTTCGGTGGACTGGGCGATGATGCGCAGCGGCGCGAGCGAAAGCATCGCGGCTAGGGCGGCTGCCGCGGCCAGGGACGCTAGGAACGGCCGGGTCACTTGGTCGGGCCTCCATCGTCGGCCGAGGTTCCCGCAAAGACGGTCTTGCCGGTGGCCAGCGTGACCATGCGGGCGTTTCCGTGAAGCGATCCATCGGTCAGCGGCCGGGGATCCTTGGCGAGATAGCCGTCCACGGTAACCTGGTCGCCTTCCTTGAGCGAATCGCGCTTCCATCCGCGGCGCAGCAGCGCATTGGGACTGCTGGTTTCAAACGCGTACCGGGTGACTTTCCCGCTGGCGTCCTTGGAATCGACGTAGATATAGGCGTGCGGATTCACCCAGGCCAGCTTGGCCACGACTCCCTTCACGTTGACGGGTTTGTTGGCGTCGTATTCGGCGGAGAAGGAGTGGTGGGCGAAGGCGGGAAGGGCGATCAGCAGCACCAAAATGGCGAAACGTTTCATCGAAGCTACCTCCTTAGGTGGAGTGATAAACTCTTCGGGAAGGATACCACCCTATGAGACTCGCGTTTAAAGTAGCGTCCTTTCTGGCTTTCATCGCATCGATAACGGCATCGATCCCCACTGCCCGTGCGGCGAATTGCGACCGCGAATGCCTGCGAGGCGTCATCACCCAATACCTGAACGCGATGGTTGCCCATAATCCGGGCGCTCTCAAGGTGTATGGCGGCCAGATCCATGCCGTGGAAGCCTTCATGCGGGTGATGCCGGCGAACTTGGGCTCGGGCTGGGACTAGCCACCCGCGTGTCATGAATCCGAAGAGATCAGCAGCGCGATCTCGCCGCAAGCCGCGGCCCTCACGGGGCTCAAGGCCGGCACTCCGGTCGCCGGCGGCGGTGGCGATCAGGCGGCGAGCGCGGTGGGCAATGGAATCGTCGAGCCGGGCGTGGTTTCGTGCACGCTGGGAACGTCGGGCGTGGTGTTCGCGCACATGGAGAAGGTCGCGTACGATCCGCAGGGCCGCGTACACACGTTCTGCCACGCGGTTCGCGACAAGTGGCACGTGATGGGCGTAACGCAAGGCGCGGGATTAAGTCTGCAATGGCTCCGCAACCAGCTGGCGCCGGGGGCGACGTACGATGCGCTCACGGAGGAGGCCGCAACCGCGCCCGCAGGATCGCAAGGACTGTTCTGGCTGCCGTATCTGATGGGTGAGCGCACGCCGCATCTGGATCCACAGGCGCGAGGCGGCTGGGTCGGTCTCACGGCCAAACACACGCGCGCCGATCTGATCCGGTCCGTGATCGAAGGCGTCTCCTACAGCCAGAAAGACTGTCTCGACGTGATCGAGCCGCTGGGCGTCGCGATCTCGTCGGTGCGTGCTTCGGGAGGAGGCGCGCGCAGCCTGTTCTGGCGGCAGATTCTGGCCGATATTTTCGGCAAAACGGTCGCGCGTCTGGAAACGCAGGAAGGCTCGGCTTATGGAGCGGCTCTGCTGGCGATGGTCGGGACCGGTGAATATGCTTCTGTTCCCGAAGCCTGCGCGGCGACCATTCGGGAAGCAGATTCGGTAGAGCCTCGCGCGACCGAGTCCGCACTGTATGCGCGGGCGCACGAGGTATATCGCGAGTTGCATCCTGCGCTGCGGCCGCTCTACGGACGAATGGCATGAAGTCCGGATACCGCCGGCTAGCTATCGGCCGGTTTTTGCCGATAACCGGAACAGGTCAGAACCGGCAGACGAGGGTACTTGGCAAAGCGCGAATCCGTCGCGGATAAGCGACATAAATAGAAGATGCTTCCGCGGTCGGAGCGAATGAGTCGCGCATGCTGGCAATCGGCGCAGAGGCCGGCCGATTCTGAGTTTTGATTCGAGAACGTGGTCAGGCCGCTTGCTGATTGCTCTTTCGGGACGCCCATCGCTTACGCTGCGATTCCGCCATGCGTTTGCGGGTCGCCGCGCTGAATTTGCGTCTTTTCCGGGGCGAAACCGCCTTGGGTGCCGGTGACGGAGGCGCATCCGCTTTTATACTCGCCATCCACTTGGGAGGGCGGCCGCGGCGTTTCGCGAGGCTGCCGACGGCAAGGCGTTCAATGGTCAGGATCGCCTCCTCAAGGCGTTCCTTCTCAGAGCGGAGATCCGCAAGAATGCTATGAATGTCCATGAGAAACCAGTATTACACGATTTATCCCGCGGCCGAGGCGGCCCGAACGCGGCGTCGGGATATGCCAACATTGTCTGGGGCTGCCATGAAGAACAGATCATTCCGGTTGTCGACGATCGCCGCCAGCGCGGTTCTGGTCCAGACGTGCTTTGCGCAAACCATGCCGCAAGCGGAAACGGGGCGCGCTCTTTTCCAGGCTCGCTGCGCGAGTTGTCATGCGACGGATTTGGGAGGCGGCGAAGGCCCTCAGCTCGCCGGATCGAACTTCATCACGGGATGGGGAACGCGCACGGCACGCGAGCTGGTCAACATCATCCGCACCACCATGCCTCCCGGAAATCCGGGCAGCCTGGACGACGCAGCCTCCATCAACCTGGCGGCGTTCATACTGGCCGCGAACGGAGCCACGCCGGGCGATCAGGAGCTGACAGCCGCCTCGGCATTTCCGATTCGCTCAGTGGCAACCGGGCGCCCGGCCATCGCGCTCGAAGCCGGGGGAGCCATTCCATCGGCCTCCGCCTCCGGGCCACGGGGGCTGACGATGACCGGCGAAGTCAAGAACTATGTTCCCGTGACGGACGCGATGCTGCGCGATCCAGATCCGGGCGACTGGCTGATGATTCGCCGCAATTACCAGGCCTGGAGCAACAGCCCGCTTACGCAGATCAACACCACGAACGTCAAGCAGCTGCAACTGGTGTGGTCGTGGGCGATGAACGACAGCACCGCCGCGAACGAAACGACGCCCATCGTCCACAACGGAATCATGTTCCTGGCAAACCCAGGGAACATCGTCCAGGCGCTGGATGCGCGCACCGGCGAGCTGATCTGGGAAAACCGCATCGGTCCGGATCTATCGAACGGACTGGGCGCGATCCGCAGCCTCGCGCTGTATCGGGACAAGGTATACCTCGCGACCACCGACGTGCGGCTGCTGGCGCTGGACGCGCGCACCGGCAAGATCGTCTGGGAAACGCGCATCGCCGATCCGGCGAAAGGCTACGGCAACACCAGCGGTCCGCTGATCGTCCAAGGCAAAGTCATCCAAGGCATGGGCGGCTGCGACCGCTACAAGGAAACCGGCTGCTTCATCAGCGCCTACGATGCGCAAACCGGCAAGCAGCTCTGGAAATTCGAAACGGTGGCGCGCGAGGGAACTCCGGGCGGCGACACCTGGGGCAAGCTTCCTAACCTGCTGCGGGCCGGCGGCGATACCTGGATCACGGGCAGCTACGATCCGGTGCTCAACCTCCTGTATTGGGGCGTGGCGCAGCCCAAGCCGTGGATGCGCGCCATCCGCAACACGAATGGCAACGCGCTCTACACCAGCTCGACGCTGGCGCTGCGGCCGGGCGATGGATCGCTCGAGTGGTATTTCCAGCACGTCCCCGGCGAGTCGCTGGATCTGGATACCGTTTATGAGCGGGTGTTGGTGGATGCCACGGGCGGACAAAATCTGGTGTTCACCATCGGCAAGGATGGAATCCTGTGGAAGCTGGACCGCAAGACGGGGAAGTTCCTCGACTATAAGGAGACCGTTTACCAGAACGTCTTCGACAGTATCGATAAGAAGACCGGCGCGGTTCACTATCGCAACGATATTGTCGAGCAGAGTCCGGAAACGTGGGTGCAATCGTGTCCCTCCACCGAAGGCGGCCACAACTGGCAGGCCATGAGTTATCACCCGGGAACGGCTGAGCTCATTATTCCCCTCAGCCAGACTTGCATGGAAATGTTCGGGCGCAAGACGGAATTCGAGGCCGGTGCGGGCGGGACCTCGGCCAACCGGCGCTTCTTCGAGATGCCCGGGTCGGGCGGCAACATCGGCAAGCTCGCTGCGTACGACGTCAACACCATGAAGGAGGTGTGGAAGGTGACCCAACGAGCTCCGTTTCTTACGGCGGTGCTGTCAACGGGAGGCGGTGTGGCCTTCGTGGGCGATCTGGACCGTGTGTTCCACGCGGTCGATGTGAAGACTGGAAAGGAATTGTGGCGGACTCGCCTGCCGACCTCGGTGCAAGGCTTCCCGGTGTCGTTCACGGCTGGCGGCAAGCAGTACATCGCTGTTACCACTGGATTGAATGGCGGCAGTCCGCGGCAGGTGCCGGCGGCGGTCGCTCCGGATATTCACCACCCGGCCAACGGGAATGCGCTGTACGTTTTCGCGCTGCCCGACGCAAGGTAACCCCGCTCTACTGGCGCTCAAAGACGAGGGTGATCGGCTTGTGCTCCGGCCGGTCGACGCTGACCTTCATGGTGCCATCCGCCGCAAGTGTATAGCTTTCGAGAGTCACGGCGCCGGATTGCGTGGTGGTCACCTTCAGGACGTCGTGATCCCACTTGGTCTTGGTCTTGAGGTCCTTGCCGCTATGAATCGTAGGACTGTACTTGCTGTTGCCGGTGCTGTCGTTATAGAAGAAGGTCTCGGTGGCGCCTTCATATTTGAAACTGCGAGAGACTACGATGACGCCCTGCCGGTCGCTGATCGTCACAGTGCCGGTTTGAACCACAGGCTGGCCGGCGAAGTCGCTCTTGGCGGGCACGAGCGTCCAGGTACCGTTCAGAGCGCCGTGATCGCCGGCGAAGGCGGAGAACGCGAAGAGGAGGGTCGTCAAGACGGCTCCTGCAATCCTAATGGTGGAACATGTTCGCATGATTTCCCTCCACGGTCGGGAAGGTTAGAGCACGCGCGTCGCCATCCGGGGCGAAATCCTCAGTGTTTGTCGGTGTCTTCTCCGCGAGGACGGTGCAGGAAGTCGGGCAAGAACTCCCGGACGACATTGAGTGCGGCGGTGGTGCCGAAAGAAATGCCGGCATTCTCCGCGATATTGTTGAAACCCTGCCAACTTCTCGGCCCCCAGATGCTGGCGATCCCGCTGGCGCCGATCACCCCGCCGGTGCTTGAAAACGAAAAGCTCTGCCGGCCATCGGGATGCCGGGCGGTAAACGTGCTGAGGAGCGCGTAACCGGTCCGCCGCCAGACTCCGTGCTTCCCTGAGGCGAAATACCGGTTGTCTTCGTGAAGGGCGACCGAGGCTCCGTACGCGATGGTTTGCCGAATTCCGTTGTAAGCGAGATTGCTTCCGTAGCGCTCGCCGAATGCACCCCATCCCTGGCCCCATTCGGGAGGAGTATCGTGCCATTGACTAATACCCGCGCCGAAAGCTTCCCCCAGCAACGGCACAGGCCCTGCGGTACTCACCAAATACAACTGAAAACGGGCCTTTTCCGTCAAATGCGTGGGTTCGGACGGCCCCACCATGCCCAAAACTTTATCGATGAGATCCATCTTTTCGGGTGTGCCGGCACCCGGTTTGACGGCTGCGGGAGCCGCGGGATTGACAAAGGTATCGGCGGCTTGCGAAAACGCGGCCGGCGACCACGCAAGCGCAAAGAAGACCAGCCATAACCGCTGCGATCGGTACAGCATATTCCTCCGTGCGGGCGTATTCACCACTCTTTCCAGATGCACCCAGCGGGCCAACTGTTTCAGCGCCGGATTGAGCCAGGAACCGTCCACTGCCTGCTCTCCTTGACTCAGCTTACCAACTGTATGTGGTCATGGTGACCGCATAACGTCAAGGGATATACTGGGAAGCCATGAAGACCAGAAACTCTGTTGAAAATCGCGCACAACGCAGCCGGGCGCGAGCTTCCCTTAGTTCCAGCGAGCGCGTCCGGCGCTGTGCGCTCAGAATTATCGCCGTGGTGGTCTGTCTGGGAGCCGCCTGGGTCGCGTTGCCGCAGACGGCCGACGACCCCCTAGATTCCGTGGTGGCCTGCAAGGACACGCAGCACCTGATTCTCGAAAACCAATTCGTACGCGTGATCGACGATCAGATTCCGGTGGGTGGCGCCGAGCCGCTGCATCGGCATCGCCACGGCGTGGCCGTATACGTGAACAGCTATACCAACGAACAAATAACGCAGGATGGCAAGAAAACCATCGGCCAGCACAAGGCGGGCACGGCCTCTTGGGTGGAGGCAACCGTGCACACCGTCAAGAACACCGGCACCACTCCTTCGCACTCCATCCGGATTGAACTGAAGTACTGACATGAGACCGGTCACGATTGCAGCGATTGTGTCGATCCTTTCTGCGACGGCGTTTGGAGTCGAAGCCCAAACCTATCCCGTCATCCAAGGCAAGACTTACAAGTTCGAAAAAGTCGCCGAGGGCGTTTACTACGTCACGGGAGGATTCGGCAGCAACAATGTCGTGATCGTGAACGACCTGGACGTGCTGGTGGTGGACGATGGCACCACGCCCGCCGCCGCGCGTGCCTTCCTGGAGGACATCAAGAAAATCACCAAAAAGCCGGTCCGGTACGTGGTCAATACGCATTTTCACTACGACCATACCGGCGGGAATTCGGTTTTCGGGCCGGAGGTGCAGATCATTGCCCACGAATACGTCCGGACCGCCATCACGACGTTTAATGTGCTCAATCGCGAGCCGTTC
>Ga0075522_10000285_pt1 | contig 35503 bp, 22 predicted proteins | sample NGEPerA_FD_74796 | JGI IMG/M metagenome (GOLD analysis project Ga0075522, IMG submission 74796) | Arctic peat soil microbial communities from the Barrow Environmental Observatory site, Barrow, Alaska, USA - NGEE PermafrostL2-A | ecosystem: Environmental > Terrestrial > Soil > Wetlands > Peat ... | reverse complement strand
GAATTCTTGTCTCTATTTCCACTGTCGCGCGGACGTTGGCAGCGATAGAAACCGGCTCCGCCGCCTCTCCGCTATTGGCCTCCAGGCGTCACTTCACAGTGACGACGACCTTACCCTTCGCACGGCCCGTTTCGACATAGGCCAATGCCTCGTTGGTCCTCTCGAACGGGAAGACCCGGTCCATTACCGGGCGTATATCGCCCGCCTCGATCAGGGAGGTGATCTTTCCGAGCTGCCCGCCGTTCGCGGTCATGAAGAGAAACGAATAGCTGATCCCCCGGCGTTTCGATTTTCTCCTGATGCCCGAGCTCAGCAGGCGCATGACCTGTTGAAGCAGCCAGCCCGAACCGTTCTTTCTCGCGAAGTCCGGGTCGGGCGGACCAGAAATCGAGATCAGCTTCCCACCCGGCTTCAACACGGCAAGAGATTTCTCCAGCGTGTCCTTCCCCAGACTGTTGAGCACGACGTCATAGCCCTGCAGCACTTTCTCGAAGTCATCCTTCTTGTAGTCGACCACGACATCCGCGCCGAGACTCTTCACAAGAGCGATATTCGCCGTGCTGGTGGTCGTGGCCACAGTGGCCCCCAGATGCTTGGCAAGCTGGATCGCGATGGTGCCCACGCCGCCCGAACCGGCATGAATCAGAACCTTCTGCCCCATCTGCAAGTTGGCCCGTTCGACAAGCACCTGCCACGCTGTCAGGGCGACAAGGGGAATGGATGCGGCCTCGTCCATGGTCAGATTGTTCGGCTTCATCGCCACATCGGCCTCGTCCATTGCGATATACTCGGCAAATGTCCCGATGCGATCCTGGGCCGGACGGGCATAGACCTCGTCACCGGGCTTGAATCGCCGGACATTGGCCCCCACCCGGACCACGACGCCCGCGGCATCATTGCCCAGCACAAGTGGAAGACGGTAGGGCAGGATGAGCTTGAACTCTCCGTCCCTGATCTTGTTGTCCAGGAGGTTCACGCCAGCGGCATGAATCTCAACCATGACGTCATTCTCGCGCAACTCCGGCTTGGGACTTTCGCCGAGCCGCATAGCGCCGCCTTTCCTATAGCGATCGATCAGGAATGATTTCATCAGACTGACTCTCGTTGCGATGGTGAACCGACAACGCCGGCGGTGCGGCGATGAAAACTCAATCGGGAAGCCTGCTGAATTTCCGAAGGTTCTTGTCGACGAAGGACTCGGGCAGGAATCGGCGCATGAAGCGGACTTGTCCCGCTGCTTTTCCGGCAGTGTAGCGTCTTTTGGGCGATGCCGCATTGGCGGCCCTTACGACGGCTTCGGCAACCACCTCGGGTGCATCGCCCTTCGCGACGATCTCGCGCATGAGCTTCTCCGCGTCGGTGCGAACCGTATCGTAGATAGCGAGTGGCCGGTCCGGCCGTGTGACGTTTTCTTCGAAGGAGGTGCGGGTCACGCCGGGCTCGACAAGCACGATGCGGATGCCCTGTGTTCGCACTTCGTGGTCGAGCGATTCCGAATAGCCTTCGATGGCGTGCTTGGTCGATGCATAGAGCGCATTATAGGGAGCGGGGATCAGCCCGAGTATCGAACTGAGGTTGACGATCCGGCCTCTGCGCTGCCGTCTCATCACCGGCAGCACCGCATTTGTCATGCGTATGACGCCGAACAGGTTCACGTCGAATACGGCTTTCGCCGGCGCCGCCGTGGATTCCTCGGCGCCGCCCACCAATCCGATCCCGGCATTGTTGACCAGAAGATCGATCCGCCCTGCTCGGCTCAGAACCTCGTCGACGACGCTGTGCACCGATGCATCGCTGGTCACGTCACAGATCAGCATCGTGATCCCGTCCAAGGTGTCAGGCATCGGCTTCCGGCTGGTGCCGAAGACACGGTAGCCACCGCGCCGCAGCGCTTGTGCCGTGACCAGCCCGATGCCGGAGGAAGCACCCGTGACTAGGGCGACGCCGCGTTCTGTCTTGCTCATTGGCTTCCGCTTTCATTTTATCGTTGTACATTCAGGGAAGTTAGTTAGTATCGAATCGGTAGTTAGTCAATACTAAAAAGATACTGATATGAAGAAGCTTTTGAACCAGCCCTGCCTGATCGCTCGGAGCCTGGCGCTCGTGGGGGACGCATGGAGCATGCTGATCCTGCGCGACGCCCATGCGGGGCTGACCCGCTTCGACGATTTTCGAAAGAGCCTTGGTATCGCGCCGACGGTGCTGACGGGGCGGCTTTCAGTCTTGACCGACGAGGGGCTGCTGGAGAAACGCCGCTATTCCGACCGTCCGCCACGCGACGAATATGTGCTGACGCAAGCCGGCCGCGACTTTCTGCCTGTGCTGTTTGCAATCGGCGCGTGGGGACGCAAGCATCGCGGCGGGGGCAAGGTGACCCAGTTCTTCGATGCCGAGACCGGAACGGAGATCGATCCCGTCACCATCGACCGCGCGACCGGCGCTCCGGTGGGAACCCGTCCCATTCGCGTCGCCGCACCCGAATGAGCCGCCAGCGGCCGCGCGCATTTCCCGCCGCAGGTGGATAGCGATTTGGTGAAAGACGGGGTGTGTGGGCTCAACATCGCCAGGAAGCTGGGCGTGAGCCAGCCCACCGCCGGCGAACATTTGGGCATTCTTGTGCAGGCGGGCTTTCTCGAAGGTCATCGCATCAAGCAATGGACCTTTTACCGGCGGGACGAGGCGGCGATCCGCAAGCTCAAAAAGACGATGGCGCGCGCCATCTAAGACGCGCGCCATCCTTACATTCGGCAGCTCCTAGTAGCCGTAACCGTACCAGCGGCGCTGATAGGGATATTGGGCCCAGCCCGGCGGCCAGGCGGGCGCGCCATAGGCCGACCGGGGCGGAGGTGGCGGAGGCGGCGGCGGCGCATCACCGTCCCCGTAATAGCCATAGGGTTGCTGCACATAGGCCGCAGGTGCCACGGGCGGAGGCGGGACCATCGCCATCACGTCGTTGCGGCCCTGATAGGGCGAGGCCGGCATGCCGTATGCGGGCACGCCCGCGACCTGGACCGGCGCGCTGCCGAACTGGGGCGGCATGGCGCGACGCGGCACATAGACTTCTTCGTCTTTCACGCCGGCGGCTGGGCTGGTGTTGGCGCTGGCCAGCACTTGCCGGTCGGCGACGCACAGCCTCTGCTCGGGAATCGAGACCACCAATTGCTGGCCGGAGACATAGTTCGCCAAACTCTGGCCGTCCCGAATCGCCATCTCGAAGCTCACCCGCGCATTGGCGCAATAGGCCCGGCCGTCGGTGGCATCGCTGAACGAGGCCAGATTGGCCAGCTTGGTCTTGAAGGTGTCGTAGTCGGCTTCGCCATGCTCGCCGCCGCGGCGGATGAAATAGGCCTTGAGTTCGGCATCCGATCTCTGAAGCTCGGGCCGGTAGGCGAGCACAAAGCGGTTATAGGCCTCGCTGGCATGGCAGGTGAGGCCCGCCACCATCAATTGCTGCTGGAGCGCCGCGGTGCGCAGCGACGAGAGTTCGCCTTGGGTGGTGCAGAGAGGTGCGGCGGCCTGCGCGGCTTGCGCCATCAGACCCACGCTTATCAGTGCGGCGGAGGCGGCTTTCCAGTGTTTCATAACATCCCCTTCGACATTCAGTGTTGATTGGTGGCGAGATTTGCCCTCTCGCAACGACCGCTGGGCGGATCGGCATGATCGAGATGCGCGACCACTTCTCCTGCGCCACCATCACAGGCGACCCAGCGGAAATCGTGATTGTCGTCCTTGCCACCGAAGCGCGTGTCGCTGGTCAGCGTGGCGATGTTGTTGGCGGCGACGCTGCCCGAGATGGCATGGCCGTCGTCGCAAGCGGCGAGCGGCTCGCTGCCGCGCCACATGCAATAGGCGAATTGCACGCTATAGCCGCAGGAATTGTGGAAGCCCCAATGGCTGCCATCGCTTTCGATCTTCAGGCAGGTCGAAGCATCATGCTGGCCGGGCGGAAGCAGCTGCGGAGTGGGCAGGGCCGTCATCACGACCGGCGGCGCGGCCGCGACATCGGCGCCTTCGTCGATCGAATGCACCACCGAGTCCTTCACCGTCACCGGCATCAGCGCGGCAAGTTTGGCCGGCGCGGCGCTGGACGTGATGCTGGGAATGACAAAACTGGTGGGCTTGGCGCGCATTGCTTTCTCATGCGGCTTGGCCTCGGCGGGATGAAGCGCTGTGGGCGGCGCTGCAGCCATGGGCACGGCTGAGCCCACGCAGCTTTCCTTGGGCGCGGCGCCCAGGCCCAGCCGGCTGGCATATTCCGCCACCGCCAGTTTCTTGTCCGCGTCGCTGAAAGCATGGCCTTCGGGGTACCAGCTGCGGCAGCTCGCATCGCCGCTCACGGCGGAAAGCTTCATCAGCACGCCGCCATCGGGCGTCGCCGTCAGCATTTCGCCCCGGCCGTCGGCATAGCGCACTTCCACGCCGGTATCGGTAAGGCGGAAAAAGCCCGTGACATTGGCGCCCGCGGCCTGGCCGCCATCCTCGACGACGGTGCCCAACCGGTCATTCATGAAGGTGAAGGTGGTCTTCTTGGGCGGTGAGCCGGTCTCGGTGATCTGCCGCTCGATGCCGCCTTCGATCAGGGTCAGTGCGATGCGCGAACCGTCCACGCCGGTGAGCATCTTGCCGGAAATCCCCTCGAATGCGCGGGCTTCAGGCAGATCCTTTTTGCTGTCGTCTTTTTTCAGTGTGTCGCCGGCATCGGGCTTGATCGCCTGACTTTCGTCGAGCACCGCTTGTTCCAGCTTGCCATCATGGAAGACGCCCTTCACGACATGGCCGTCAGCGCGGGTGAGCGTTCCCTGGCCCTCGGGCAGATCGTCTTTCCACTCGCCGTCATAGCGTTCGCCATTGGCGCGAACGAGGGTGCCATGACCGGTCATCTTGCCGGTGACCCAGATGCCTTCGAAACGATCCTTGGCGTCGTTCACCAGCACTCCGGCGCCGGAGAATTGGCCGCCCATTTCATCGCCGTCATAATGCCAGCCGCCGCCCCAACCGACCGCGACCGGGCCGTCCTGGGCGATGCCTTTCGAGAATTCACCGGTGAAGCTCTCGAATTGCTTGCCGCTATTGGTGAAGATCGCGGTGCCTTTGCCGTTGGCGAGACCGTCCGCGCATCCGCCCGACCAGCTTACGCTGTCGCCGGCCTTGGCGTTGGCGTCAAATAGCGAACAACTCGAATTGGAATCGATCAGCCAATGCGTATCCGCATCGGCAAAAGCGCGCGGCAAGGCGCAGCTGAACATCACGGCCGCAAGCGCGGCCGGCGCGACCCATCTCATGGCACTCTCTATTGTGCAATGGGCTCAGCTAAAGATGCAGAGCCCCCCATTCGCGAAAAGCATTTCGCCGAATCGACTCCGCGTCAAATCAATTCTGTTAGAGGGAAAATAATTTCTTTCATATGTCATTGCGATTGTGATCATGGTTCCGTTCGTCATTCATCGTGCATTCATCTGGAGCATTGGAGCCGCGGCGAACACCCAATAAAGCGAAGCAAGCAATCATTCGCACAGGAACGGGACAGAAGAAGTTCCGTGTAGGGAACATCTTGCGGTGATCGCATTTTCGGCGATCGGTGCGAAAGGGTACGCGTTTATCTTTGGCCTACGACGAAGATGAACGGCAATACTCGCGCGACGGATCGCGCGAAGATTCGAATCATAGATGCGAAAAATGATTCAGCGCGCGCGGCGGCCGGTGACCATGCGTTCGTGCAGGATGGTGATCCTGCTGGAAGCAGTGCGTTCGCAAAGACCTGGGATCACGGCATGGAGAAGGCAGGCGAAGCCGGCCAGAAGAAGCGGCCCGGCAAAGGAAACGGCTTGGCGCTGATGCTCGAAATAGCTCTCCCCGATGGACTGGGGATGGGTGAGAAAAAGCCGCGCAAACATGGCCAAGCCCCCGATGGACGCAAGGAGTAATATATTGCGTTTTCCTTGGAATTTGTTCCCATAGTCTATTGCAATGACGTTAATTTGTGGGAGAATATCCCATGGCTGGCGGTTTAGATGGGACAGACCTGCGCATTCTGGCGTTGCTGCAGGAAAATGCCGACCGCTCGATCAGTGAGATCGCCGAAGCGATTCACCTCTCCCAGAATGCCTGCTGGCGCCGCATCCGCCAGCTTGAGGAAGGCGGCTTTATCCTCAAGCGCGTGGCGCTGCTCGACGCCGTCAAGCTGGGCGCCGGGACCACGGTGTTCGTGATGGTGCGCGCGGGCCAACATACGCCCGAATGGCTGGAGCGGTTCGCCGAAACGGTGCGCAAAATTCCCGAAATCGTCGAATTCTACCGCATGACGGGCGACGTGGATTATCTGCTCAAGATCCGCGTGGCCGATATCGCGGGTTATGACCGCGTCTATAAGCAGCTGATCCGGTCCGCGCCGCTCACCGACGTTTCAGGCACATTCGCGATGGAAGAGCTCAAGCTCACCACCTCGATTCCACTCCCGCCGCACTGATCGCGTCACGCTGATGCTGCGTCTCACCTCCCTTCGCCTGCCGATCGATCATGCACCCGATGATTTGCGCGCGGCCATCCTCAGGCAACTGGGCATCGCGCCTCACGCGCTGAAAAGTTTCACCGTGGTCAAGCGTGGGCAGGATGCGCGCAAGAAGGCCAAAATCTTTTACGTCTACACAATGGATGTCGCGGTGGAGGACGAGAAAGGGCTGCTTGCCCGGCGCCAGAACGCCAATATCCAACCCGCCCCCGACACCAGCTATAAATTCGTGGCCCAGGCGCCCAGAACCTTCACGCGGCCCTTGGTGATCGGCGCGGGCCCTTGCGGGATTTTCGCCACATTGCTTCTGGCTCAAATGGGATTTCGGCCCATCCTTCTTGAACGCGGCAAGATCGTGCGCCAGCGCACCAAGGATACCTGGGCGCTATGGCGCAAGAATATCCTTGACCCGGAATCCAATGTGCAGTTCGGCGAAGGTGGTGCCGGCACATTCTCCGACGGCAAGCTTTACAGCCAGATCAAGGATCCCCGCCATCTGGGCCGCAAAGTGCTGAACGAATTCGTGCACGCTGGCGCGCCGAAAGACATTCTCATCGATGCCCATCCCCATATCGGCACCTTCCGGCTAGTCACCGTGGTGGAATCGCTCCGCGCCACCATCGAAGGACGGGGCGGAGAATATCGCTTTCAAAGCAAAGTCACCGAGCTGATCCTTAACGACCGGTCCGTCAAAGGCGTGCGGCTTGAGAACGGCGAAGAGATTGCCTCCGATCATGTGATCCTGGCGGTGGGGCACAGCGCTCGCGACGTCTTCGCCATGCTTGATGCCCAAGGCGTCGCCATTGAGGCCAAGCCATTTTCGATCGGCTTTCGCATTGAGCATCCGCAAAGCCTGATCGACAGGGCGATGTATGGGCGCGGCATCGAGAAGCTGGGCGCGGCGGAATACCGTCTGGTGCATCACGCCCAGAATGGCCGCTCGGTCTATAGTTTCTGCATGTGTCCGGGCGGCACGGTGGTGGCGGCGACCTCCGAAGAGCGCCGCGTGGTCACCAACGGCATGAGCCAATATTCCCGCAACGAACGCAACGCCAATGCCGGGATCGTGGTGGGCGTCCAGCCGGAGGATTATGCCCCTTATGGCACGGGTCCCTTGGCAGGCATCGCCTTGCAGCGTCACTGGGAAAGCCAGGCTTTTATTTTAGGCGGCGAGAATTACGCCGCCCCGGCGCAACGCGTCGGTGATTTTCTGGAGGACCACGCTTCCACATCCCTGGGTGCGGTGATCCCGTCCTATCGTCCGGGCGTCTTGCCCACCAACCTGGCGCAAGCCCTGCCGGACTATGCGGTGACGGCGATCCGTGAAGCTCTTCCCGCCTTCGGCCGCCAGCTTCCAGGCTTCGACATGGGCGATGCAGTTCTCACGGGGGTCGAAACCCGCACCTCGTCGCCCGTGCGCGTGCCCCGCGGCGCCGATTTCCAGAGCACCAACACCAGGGGCCTTTATCCCGGCGGCGAGGGCGCGGGCTATGCCGGCGGAATCCTTTCGGCGGCCGTGGACGGGATCAAACTGGCCGAAGCCGTGGCCCAGGACATCGCCGGCCAAGGGCCTTGAACCGGCTGGTATTTTCGTCATAGCCGAGGCCAGATTCCTTCCGCTTGCGACAACCGGTGCCTACCCAGGTACTCGTTTGGGCTGTATAAAATTTCGTAATAACAGACCCTTAGGGTCAGGGCAGCGGCGTGCGTGCGGGCGTACGCGCCGTCAGTTCAAAGTTGCCCATTGGATCGCCGCGGTTCGGAGACGATTTCGCTATGACCTGGATCGTCCGCGTTGCGCTGGACCGGCCCTACACATTTCTGGTGCTTGCGATCTGCATTCTGATTTTCGGGCCGCTGGCGGCATTGCGCACGCCCACCGACATCTTTCCCAATATCGGCATCCCGGTGGTGGCAATAGGCCTTCAATATACCGGTCTCTCTCCAGCGGAGATTGCGGGCCGCATGGTGACGCCGCTCGAGCGGCAATTGCCCAACGACGTAAGCGATATCGAACATATCGAAAGCCAGTCCATCGCCGGCAACGGCATCATCAAGATCTTCTTCCAGCCCGGGGTGAACATCCCAACCGCGATGGCGCAGGTCACGGGCGTCGCCCAATACGCCGTCCGCTTCATGCCGCCCGGCACCACGCCGCCGTTCATCGTCAATTACAACGCCTCGACCGTGCCGGTGCTGCAACTGGCGCTGTCGTCCAAAACTTTGTCTGAGCGGCAACTCCAGGATCTGGGAACCAACAGCCTGCGCCCTGGTCTGATCGCCGTACCCGGCGTGGACGTTCCCGCGCCTTATGGCGGAAAAAACCGCGACGTGCAGATCGACCTCAATCCACAGGCCATGCAAGCTCACCAGGTCTCGGCCACCGATGTGCAGAACGCCATCGCCAACCAGACCCAGATCATACCCGCCGGTAATATCAAGATCGGCTCCTATCAATATGTGGTTCAACTCAACGACGCGGCGCAGTCCGCTGAGAGCCTGAACGACATGCCGGTCAAGACCACCACCGACGGCGCCACTGTGTTCTTGCGGGATGTGGGGCACGTCACTGACGGTAACTTGCCACAGGGCAGCATTGTGCATGTGGATGGAAGCCGCGCCGTTCTTCTCAGCGCCCTCAAGAATGGCGCGGCTTCGACCCTGGACGTCGTGCAAGGGATCAAGAACCTTCTTCCGTTCCTGAAGCAGCGCTTGCCCGACTCGCTCAAGATCGACCTCTTGAACGATCAGTCGATCTTCGTGAAGGCGGCGATCTCGGGTGTGGTGCGCGAGGGCGCGTTGGCGGCTCTGCTTACCAGCCTGATGATTCTTCTGTTCCTGGGAAGCTGGCGTTCCACCCTGATCATCGCCACCTCCATTCCGCTTTCAGTGCTGGTGGCGCTGATCGGCCTTTGGGCGACCGGTCAGAGTCTCAATATCATGACCCTGGGCGGACTGGCGCTGGCGGTGGGCATCCTGGTGGACGACGCCACCGTCACCATCGAGAACATCAATTGGCATCTGGAACATGGCAAGGAGGTGCGCACCGCCATCCTGGATGGCGCCCGCCAGATCGTGCAGCCAGCTTTTGTGGCGCTGCTCTGCATCTGCATCGTCTTCGTGCCAATGCTGGCGCTGAGTGGCGTCGCCGGTTATCTGTTCGTGCCCATGGCGATGAGCGTGGTGTTCGCCATGATCGGCTCGTTCATCCTGTCACGCACCCTGGTGCCGACGCTGTCGCTTTATCTGCTCAGGCCGCATCTTGGCGGCGCCCATGACGCCGACGCCGCCGATCATGCCATGCATCAGGCTCAGGGCAATCATATCTTCGCGCGTCTGCAGCGCCGCTTCGAAGCTGCATTCGAAATGGTGCGCGAAAGCTATCGCAACCTTCTGGCATTGGCGCTCAATTATCGGCGGTTGTTCGTGACGGGCTTCCTGGCCGTCATCGCGGCCTCGTTTCTTTTGTTCCCCTTCCTGGGGTCCAACTTCTTCCCCTCGGTGGATACCGGCCAGATCACCCTTCATGTGCGCGCGCCCGTCGGCACCAGGATCGAAGATACCACCCAGCAAATCGCCGCCATCGAAACGGAAATCCACCGCATTATTCCCGCCCGCGAAGTATCGGCCATCGTGGACAGCCTGGGCATCCCTCCAAGCGCGATCAATCAGATTTATAACAATACCGGTGTCATCGGCGCTTACGACACCGACGTCTTCATCAGCTTGAGTGAGGATCATCATCCGTCGGCGGGTTACGTGAAGCGGATGCGCGAGGACCTGCCGCGGGCTTTCCCCGGCGCCACTTTCTCTTTCCCGCCCGCCGACATCATCAGCCAGATCCTGAATTTCGGCTCGCCCGCGCCCATCGACGTCCAGTTCACCGGCGTCAATCACGATGCGACCAGAGCCTTTGCCGACAAAATCCTACGCGAGATGCGCCCCGTACCGGGCATCGCCGATGTCCACATGCAACAATCGGACGAAACGCCACAATTGAATTTCACCGTGGATCGCGCCCGGGTCGCCCAATTGGGCCTCCAGGAAAAAGACGTCACCAACGCTGTGGCTACAGCGTTGGCGGGCACTGGTCAGACGGCGCCCAATTTTTTACTCGATCCCAAGTCCAACGTCTCGTACAACATCGTTGCGCAGTCGCCGGAATACAAGCTCGACTCTCTCGAAGCCTTGCTCAACCTGCCCGTGACTTCGCCGGGTGCCGCGCCGCAGGTGCTGGGCGCGCTGGGCACCATCGCCCGCACCCGCTCCGCCGCCGTGGTCTCGCAATATAACATTCTGCCCACCACCGATCTTTATGCCACCACCCAGGATCGCGACCTGGGCGCGGTGGCGGCAGATGTGCAAAGGATCATGGACCGCCATCGCGGGGAAATGCCGCGCGGCGACACGATGGTGATGCGGGGCCAGATCGTCACAATGAACACCGCCTTCTCGGGCCTGGGCCTGGGCCTGATCGGCGCCGTGCTGCTGATCTATCTTCTCATCGTGGTGAATTTTCAATCCTGGCTCGACCCGTTCGTGATCGTCACCGCCCTTCCCGCGGCGCTGGCCGGCATTGTCTGGATGCTGTTCGCCACTGGCACCACGCTGTCGGTGCCCGCGCTGACCGGCGCCCTGATGTGCATGGGCGTGGCCACCGCCAATTCGATCCTGGTGGTGAGCTTCGCGCGCGAGCGCCTGGCCGCGACCGGCGACCCGATGCGAGCGGCGATCGAAGCCGGCGTCACGCGCTTCCGCCCCGTGCTGATGACCGCGCTTGCCATGATCATCGGCATGCTGCCCATGGCGCTGGCGATGGGCGAAGGCGGCGAGCAGAATGCGCCCTTGGGCCGGGCGGTGATCGGCGGCCTTGTCTTTGCCACCATCGCCACCTTGATGTTCGTGCCTGTGGTGTTCACCATCGTTCATGGCAGGAAGCAGAACCAGGAATCTACCGGCGAGCCCCATCGCCAAGCCGGCGCTCAGACCGGAGAAATCTATGCGTGATCAGCCCGACATCCTTCGCCACTCGACGCCGCCCCGGCTGAAATTCTGGGCGGTGACGGCGCTCTGCGTGGCGGCTATGGTTGCGGCCGGCGGCATCGGCCTGCGCTTTTACAACGAACATCGCGCCGCCGATTGGGCCAACGATCAGGACGTCCGCACCGTGCAGCTGGTGACATTGTCGAATGTGAAAGGCGGCGCCCTGATCCTGCCCGGTGATGTTCAGCCCTGGATCAACGCGCCCATCTATGCCCGCGTCAGCGGTTATTTGAGGAAATGGTATGTCGATATCGGCACGCCGGTGAAGGCGGGCCAGTTGCTGGCCGATCTCGACACGCCCGACCTTGACGGACAGCTGGCGCAGGGCAACGCCGACCTCAACACCGCCATCGCCAACCAGAAACTGTCGGACATCACCGCCAAACGCTGGGACGAGCTTCTGGTACAAGGCGCGGTGGCCCGGCAGGATGCGGATTCCAAGGACAGCGACCTGGCGGCCAAGAACGCCATGGTGGCGTCGGCAAAGGCCAATCTCGATCATCTTCAGGCGATGGAATCCTTCAAGCATCTGGTGGCGCCGTTCGACGGCATCGTCACCAGCCGCGCGGTGGATGTGGGTGCCCTGGTCCTGGTGGGCACGCCCGGGGCCACGCCGCTGTTCAATGTGGCGGACGAGACCAAGCTGCGCATCTATGTGCGCGTGCCGCAAACCGATGCCGGCGCGATCAGCGGCGGCACGGCCGCGACCTTCACCGTGCCGGAACTGCCGGGACACGATTTCACCGCCCGGCTGGCGGCCAGCGCCGATGCCGTGGTCAGTTCCAGCGGCACCCAGCTTTTGCAGTTCCAGGTGGACAATCGCGATGGCCTGATCAAGCCGGGCGACTATGCCGAGATGCGTTTCACCATTCCCGGTGCCCAAGGCGCGATGCATGTGCCGGCGACGGCGCTGATGTTCCGCGACCAGGGCATGATGGTGGCGACCGTCGATTCCAGCAATCGGGTGCGGCTCAAAGTGGTCACCATCCGCCGCGACCTGGGCGCCAGTGTCGAAGTGGGATCGGGCGTGTCGCCGGCCGATCGCGTGATCGACAATCCGCCCGATGCCATTCGCGAAGGCGATCTGGTGAAAATTCAGGTCCCAGACAGCAACTGAAGACAGCAATTGAAGACAACAGCTAACCACCCGGAGGTCCCATGTACCGTTTCGCCGCGCTTGTAAGCGTCGCCCTTCTCTGCGCGCCCACGCTGGCTTGCGCGCAAAAAGCCGCGCCGGCTGCCAAATATGATCTCTCGGCGGCGTCCAACCAGAAATTCTTAGGTGACAACGCGGCCAAGCCGGGCGTGTTCAAGACCAAGGATGGGTTGCAATATCGCGTGCTGAAAGCCGGCCATGGCAAGTCGCCGCAATATGCCGACGACCAGGTCACGGTCAACTACAAGGGCTGGATGATCAATGGCAAAGTCTTTGACCAACACAACGGAGCGACCTTTCCCGCCGGACAATTGATCCCTGGTTGGGTCGAGGCGCTCTCCCTGATGAAGGAAGGTGACACCTGGGAATTGGTGATCCCGTCCGAGCTCGGTTATGGCCCGCAAGGTGCGGGCGGAGACATTCCGCCCGATCAGACCTTGGTCTTCGACATGACTCTGTTGAAGGTCACGCCGGCGAATCCTCAGAAGTGATAGGTCGCCTGAACGCCCGCCATGCGTGGCGGCAGCGGAATGCACTGCGTCACGCCTGAGGTCCCCGGGCTGCCGAAAGTGGGATTGGGCACCGAATTCAACGTGCCGTTATATTCCGGCAAGCAGGCTTCGGTATTGGCGACATTGTTCATGAAGAAGGCCAGGTCGGTGCCGCTTTTGCCCACATCGGTGAAATCCAGCCTGACGTTCAGCATTCCATAAGCGAAAGTGCGCTGCGACGGGTCGAAGCCGGCCATAGCTGCCAGATAGCGGCTCTGCCAATAATAATGCGCGGTGAAAATCATGTCGCCGAGCGGGAAGCCGATATCGGGATCGCCGAAATTCACCGTTGCGGTCTCGTTGGTCTGCCAGCGCGGTACCGGAATGGGCGTGCCCGACAAATTGGCGTTGGTGGGCTGCAGATAGCCCGGCGGCGCCACGAAGGTGAAATCCGTGAAATAGGGATCGATATAGCTGCCGGAGGCATTGAGTGTCAGCCAATCGGTGGGCAACGCCGTGACATCCCATTCCAGGCCATAGATGCGGGCCTTCTTGGCGTTGAGCGTGATATTGTCGTTGAAATTGTTGATACAGTTGTTGGCGTTCAGCGCCGCTTGGGTGCAAGCCCCGCCGCCGATGGTGGTGGCCACCGTCACGTTGGGCACCATCTCCTGCACCTGGATATTGTGATAGGCGGTCTGATAAAGCGCCAGATTGGTGCGGACCGGCATGCCGTCGAGCGCGAAATCGGATTTGGCGCCGACTTCATAGTCTTGCACTTCTTCTGGCAGCGCGGTGATGGCCGCGATGTTGATCGACTGGGTGTTGATGCCGCCGGAGCGATAGCCCGAGCGCATCGTGGCATAGACCATCGTGCCGTCCCACAAATCATGATCCAGCGCCAGCGTATAGGTGGGCTTGTGATAGCTCTTGGAGATATCCGCCTTGCACGCCGACTCCGGCAAGATGTGGCCATTGGCGTCGGTGAGGAAGCAGAGATCGCTCTGGCCCGAATAAGAGATGCCGTTGATCGCATAAGGCGTGGCGCTGAAGATCGCGGGCTTGCCTGCTGCAATCAGCGTATTGTTGGTCGCCACCGTGGCGGGCGTCAGTATCGTCTGGCTGTTGATGTCGGCGGACCGCTCGTCATAGGTATAGCGGACACCGGCGGTGATGCGCGTGTCGGACCAAATGCTGTAAGTCGCCTGCGCATAAGCGGCGTAGGACGAGTTCTTCTCGCTGTTCTTGCTCCAGTCGGTGACGGTGATCTGCTTGCTGGGGCTCGGCGCGGAACCGGAATTGGTCGAGAACAGATCCAACATGCCGCCGTCATCGGGACTCTGTTCGGTGAAATAGAACAGGCCCGTGGTCCATTTCAGCTTGTCGTCGATGGCGCTGCCATTGACGGTCAGTTCCGACTGCCAAGACTGATAATCGGGCGTGTCATAAGTATAGATATTGGTGGCGAAAGGCTGACCGCGGCTTACCGCCGTGCCGGTGCTGTTCCAGGTGCGGTAGGCCCCCATCAGCTTCACATTGATGTCGCCCAAACTCTTATTCGCGATGGCGGAATAGGTTTGGTAGTGACCGACATCGACATCGCTGACGGCCTGCTCGGTGCTCCAGAAACCGTAATTCCGTTCGCGCGCCAGCGAATTCAGCACCGAATTGTAGGCTGCGGGCGAAGGATTGGGATTGGACGCGGTGTTGGCGTCGAAGGTGAGGTAGGTCGGCGCCACCGGGTGACCCAAGAGATCGGTGAAACCGGAACAGGCGGCGGGAATGTTGCAGACCGACGCGCGACCCAGCGATTTTGTGGTGCCGATGAATTCATTCAGATCATGATAGGTCGAGCCGGTGTCATGCTCGGCGGCGATGTCGGCGCGAAACAGGATGCTGAACGTGTCGTCCGGCTGCCATTTGAGCGAAAAAATGCCGCCCAACTTGTCCGAGCCCATGGCGGGCTGGGTATTGGAGGCACCACTCACAGGATCGAAATAATGGTTTGAAATATAACCGCGCTGATCGTCCGCATTCAGCGCCACGCGGGCGGACAGCGTGTTGGAGAGCGGAATGTCCACCGCACCCTGCAAGCCGGCGCGGCCATAATCGCCCAGCGTGCCCGTGACATAGCCGCCGAACTGATCGCTGGGTTGGCGGGTCTCATACAAGATGGCGCCGCCGGTAGAGTTGCGGCCGACCAGGGTGCCTTGGGGACCTTTCAGCACTTCCAGACTGTCAATGTCGAACAGCGTGCCGCCCAAGCCGACCGCACGAGCGTAATAAACGCCGTCCTTGTAGATCGCCGAGGCGGTGTCGAATGCCAGGCCGGGATTGCCGCCGCCCGAAGGCGAGTCGAAATTGCGCTGGCCGCGGATGGTGACGTTGAGCGTGTCCTCGCGGAACGCGGTCGGCTGCACATATACCGATGGCGAAACGGTCTTCAGATCTTGAAGGGTGACGATATTGAGCTTGGTCAGGTCATTCTGATCAAACGCGGTGATGGAGATGGGCACTTCTTGTGCGTTCTCCGCCCGTTTGCGGGCGGTGACGATCACCGTCTCAAGCCCCGTGACAGACGCGTCGGTCGCGGTCTGCGCATCAGAAGACGAATTGCCCGCACCCAGCCATAAGGCCGAGGCCGCAACGCCCAGCAGCAACCGCCCGTACCGCATTTCCCCCGAAACCCGTTTTTTGAAAACTGTTCTTATGAGTCTGTATTGAAAAAGGTCGTGTAAAAGAAGTGCAACAGTGCCGCAACCCGGGGTCATAGGCGAGAGTGGGATCGTATAAATTCCGGAAATATCTGGCGCCGGGGCTGCTCACGGCGGGTTTGGTTGCGATTTTGGCCATAAACTGGCCCGGCCAGATGTCCTATGACTCGGTGATGCAGCTGGCCGATGGCCGGAGCGGCCATTATGACAGCTGGCATCCCGTTGTGATGGCTTGGCTCTTGGGCCTGTTCGACGCGGCTGTGCGGGGACCGGGCATCTATCTGGCCTTTACGATCCTGCTGCTTTGGGGCGCGTGGCTTATTTTATTGCGCACCAGCCGGCCGGGTTTTGGCGCGGCCTTCCTCCTTATTCCTTTTCTGCTCACGCCTCAGCTGGTCCTCTATCAGGGCACGATCTGGAAGGATGTGCTGTTCGCCGACGCGGCGATCGCTGCTTTCGCGGCGCTGGCGGCGGCAGCCGCTTGTTGGGCGAATGCGCGGGCGCGCCTGGCATGGCTTGCCCTGTCGGCAGTGCTGCTCAGCCTGGCGACCTTGGCGCGGCAGAATGGCATTCTTCTTGTCCCCGTCGCCGCCCTTTCACTCGGCATCATCGCCGCGCGGAAAACATCGCGACGCAATGGGTGGCGCTATGGCTTTGGCCTGCTGGCGGCCAGCCTGGTGATTTCGGCGGCCGCGAATTTCGCCTTGAGTTTCAGAAGCGACGGGGGGGAAGGCGCGCAATCGCAGCTGCGCCTGGCCCAAACCTACGACCTGGTGGGCGCGGCCAGGCTCGATCCCCGCATTCGCTTTCCCGTGCTGGAAGAAAAGGCGCCGGGGTTGGACGCGGCCATCCGCAAGGACGGCGTGCCACTTTATTCCCCGCTTCTGGTCGATATGCTGGAGCCGGCAGCACCGCTTCAGGCCGCGATCGGCCGCGCCCCGCCAGGCGCAATTTTCACGGCTTGGAGCGATCTGGTCTTTCAGCATCCGGCGCTTTATCTCAGGGTGCGCTGGCCGGTCTTTCATTGGGTCGTGGCTCCCCCCGATATACTCCAATGCCATCCCGATGTGGTGGGCGTGGACGGCCCCAAAGAGGTGCTGAGCGCGCTCGGGCTGCAAGAACAAATTCGGCCCCAAGATCGCTTCCTTTATTTCTATGTCGCGCGTTTTATCGGCACACCGGTTCTTTCCCATCTTCTGTTTGGGGCCATGGCGCTGCTGGCGCTGGCGCTGCTGATCCGGCGAGGCCAAGGCTCTGATATCGCGATCGCGGGCCTGATGGTGGGGGCGCTGGTCTTTGCCTTGAGCTTTTACGTCATCTCGATCGCCTGCGATTATCGCTATCTCTATTTCCTCGACATGGCGGCCATGACGGGCGCGCTCAAGCTCGCCTCCGGCGGCGAGAAAAACTCTTCCCCAACGGAGCCTTTTTGAGCCGGATTGGCCGGGCGTGCGCGTTCAATCCCTTGCGCCCGTCGGTCGAGATGGAAGATCAGCAATGTTGGCAAGACCATCCGGCACGAGGTCTAAAGCCCTACTAGGCATGGCGATATTTCCACACATCGCCGGCGAGCCACCTCTTGCCCCGGACGGCACCAATACTGATATTAACCGTTACTGAGACGAATCATCCTTAACCGTTCCTTATTTCCAGTTTTGTATTTGGTAGGCATGAAGCTCCGTATTTCCATCCTGGCCGCGTTGTGCGCGAGTCTTGCGTTGAGCGCGTGCGCCACCAAGGATCCGGAAGCGCTTGCGCAGAACGACCCGTGGGAGCCGACCAATCGGGCGGTGTTCGATTTCGACATCAAGCTGGATCACGCCGTCGCCACGCCGGTCGCCAAATTCTACAACCACGCCGTCCCCGAGCCGGCACGTGAGGGAATCCACAATGCCCTCACCAACCTGAATTCGCCCGTGGTGTTCGGCAATAACGTGCTGCAGGGCGAACCCGACAAGGCCGTCAACACATTCGGCCGCTTTGTGATCAATTCCACGGTGGGCGTGGCAGGCTTGATCGATGTCGCGGGCAGGATCGGCATCCCCGGCAACACCACTGATTTCGGAATCACATTGGGCAAGGCGGGCGCCGCCGAAGGCTCTTATCTGGTTTTGCCGCTCCTGGGGCCCAAGCCGCCGCGCGATCTGGTAGGGATGGGCGTGGATACCGCGATGGATCCCTTCACCTGGATCAAATTCCACGACTCCACCTTCTGGCTGATCGTGCGGGGGGGCGTGGGCGTGCTGGACGAGCGGGCCGCCAATGTCGACACGGTGGCGCAGATCGAACGGTCCTCGATCGATTTCTATGCCAGCACCCGCAGCCTGTATCGGCAGAACCGCGCTGCGCAGGTCAACAACGGCAGGCCGTCCGAGAACGCCGATCTCCCGAACTTCTGATTTCATCTTCATCTAGAACTTACGCTGCGCAGCATTTTGCGGCCTGAGCAGGAGCGTCGCGCGGAGCGTGCGAATAGCACGTGAGCACGTCCGACGCCGCCAAGACACACCGCCCTCGCCCGCTTGCGCGGGCTCGAAGCGGGGCCAGCTTTTCTAAGCTCCCCAGTCTCGCTAAGAAAGGCTAGGCCAAAGACAAGCGGCTATTCCGCGGGTTGAGGGTCTTCTCGGCCATGGCCTGTCCCCATCCTGCCATGATACCAGCGGTTCCAGCCCCGCAGACAGAACAGGCGCCAGCGGTCGAGATAGAGATAGACCACCGGCGTGGTGTAAAGCGTCAAGGCCTGGCTGAGCAGCAACCCGCCGACGATGGAAATGCCCAGGGGTTTACGCATCTCCGAGCCTTCGCCCAGACCGATGGCCAGCGGCAAGGCGCCCAGGATCGCGCCCATGGTGGTCATCATGATGGGGCGGAAGCGCAGCAGGCAGGCGCGATAGATCGCCTCGCGGGAATCGAGCTTGTCCCGCCGTTCCGCCTCGATGGCGAAATCGATCATGATGATGGCGTTCTTCTTCACCACGCCGATCAGAAGGATCACGCCGATAAAGGCGATCAGGCTGAAATCGGTCCTGAAGACCAAAAGCGCCAGCACCGCACCCACGCCCGCCGACGGCAGGGTCGAAAGAATCGTCAAGGGATGGACATAGCTCTCATAGAGCATACCCAGCACAATATAGATGGTGAGGACGGCGGCCAGGAACAGCAGCGGCAGATTGGCCAGCGATTGCTTGGCCAATTGCAACGTTCCTGCCGCCTGGCCATGGATGGCGATCGGCACGCGGATCTGGGCCATAGTGCGATCGATCGCCTGGGTCGCCTGATCCTCGGTCACGCCCTGGGCCAGGTTGAACGAGAAAGTGGTGGCGACGAATGGTCCCTGGTGATTGACCGAAAGCGGCGTCGTGCCGGGGCCATAAGTGACAAAGGCCGAGAGCGGCACCATCGTCTCAACCGCGGTCGCGACCGAAGAGCCGGTCGAGCCCGAGCCCTGGCCCGTGGTGCTGGTGATGCTGTTGAGCTGCTGATTGCGCACCGCCAGCGCGGCCGACTGCTCGGCGGTGAGATTGGTGGAGGTGCTGGCGCCGCTCGATCGCGAGCCGCCGGCGGCGGCGCTGGTGGCCGTGCCGGAGAACGCCGCCGACGAAACCGCCGAGGTCTGGGTGCCATTGACCCGTCCCGAGGTCGACACATAGATGTCGCGCAACGTTTCGGGGCTCTGCCAGAATTGCGGCGCCACTTCCATGATCACGTGATATTGATTCTTGTCCTTGTAGATGGTCGAGACTTGGCGCTGGCCGAACGCGTCGTACAGCGTGTTGTCCACCTGTGATACGGTGAGGTTCAGGCGCGACGCGGTGGCGCGATCGATCTTGAGATCGACTTCCAGGCCCTTGTCCTGTTGGTCGGAATTGACGTCCTCGAGCTGGGGCACATTTTGCAGGGCGTCGGTGATCTTGGGCACCCATTGGTTCAACTCGGAGAGATCATCGGCCTGGATCGTGTATTGCAGCGAGCCATTGCCCTGGCGGCCACCCGAACGCACGCCGGTCGAGCTCATAGGCATCATGAACATGCGCGCGCCGGCGATACTGTTGAGCTTGGGCCTGAGGCGATCGATCACATTGTCCGACGAGACATAGCCCCGCTGCGCGGGCGATTTGAGGGTGATGAAGAGCGTGCCGGTGTTGGTGGCGCCGCCGCCGCGCCCGCCCGCTCCCGACCCGATCGAGCCCGCCAGCTCCGCCACGGCCGGATCGGCGCGGATAATGTCGCCGAACTGGACGAATTTCTTGACCATCGACTGGTAGGAAATGCTCTGGTCGCCGCGGATATTGCCGATGATGCGGCCTTCATCCACATCGGGGAAGAACCCCTTGGGAATGATGGCGAAAAGATAGAAATTAAGCCCCACCACCACCAGCAGCGAGAACATGATGGTCTTGGGATTGTCCAGCGACCAGGCCAGCGAGCGGCTGTAGAATCTCAAGCTGGTGTCGAACACCGCGCGGGCCCCCCGCATCAGCCAGTTCTGGTCTTCTTCGACGCTGAAATCGAGATAGGCGCACATCATCGGCGTGACGGTGAGCGAGACCAGAAGCGACATGAAGATCGCCGCCGTCAGGGTGACGGCGAATTCGTGGAACAGCCGGCCCAGGATGCCGCCCATGAGCAGGATCGGCAGGAACACCGCCACCAGCGAGACGCTCATGGAAATGACGGTGAAGGCCACCTCCTGCGAACCCTTGAGCGCGGCTTCGAGCTGGCCTTCACCCAGTTCACGGTGACGGGTGACGTTTTCCAGCACCACGATGGTGTTGTCGACCACGAAGCCGGTCGAAATGATCAGCGCCATCAGCGAGAAATTGTCGAGCGTAAAGCCCAGAAGATACATGCAGCCGAAGGTGCCCAAGAGCGACAGCGGCACCGAGACGCCGGGCACCAAGGTGGCGCGCCAGTTGCGCAGGAAGAAGAACACCACCAGCACCACCAGGATGGTGGAGATCACCAGTGTGATCTCGACATCGCGCACAGAATTGCGGATCGAGACGGTGGTGTCCTGGATCACGGTGAGGTCGATCGCCGGCGGCAGGATCCCATGCTGCAATTGCGGGATCATCTTGTTGATGTTGTTGACCACCTCGATCACATTGGCGCCGGGCTGCTGGGTGATGGTCACCAGGATGGCCGATTTGCCGTTGGCCAGGCCCATGTTGCGGATATTCTCGACCCCGTCATAGACCTGGGCGATATCCTGGAGCTGGATCGGCGCATTGTTGCGGTAAGCGACGATCAGATTCTGATAATCTGACGCCGCCGAGGCATTGTCGTTGGAATAGACCTGAAGCCGCTGGGTACCCTGTTCGATTGCGCCCTTGGGGCTGTTGGCGCCGGCATTGGCCGAGGCGACTGCCGCGCGCACATCTTCAAGCCCGATGCCATATTTGAACAAGGACTGTGGATTGAGTTCGATCCGGACGGCGGGAAGCGCGGCGCCCGCCAGTGAAACATCGCCCACACCGGAAATCTGGGACAATTTCTGCTGCAGGATATTGGAAGTCTGGTCGTAGATCTGGCCTGGTGTCAGCGTTTTGGAGGTGAGCGCCAGGATCATGATGGGAAAGCTGGCGGGATTGAATTTGTTGTAGGTGGGATTGGACCTCAGCGAGGCGGGCAGGTCCGCATGCGCCGCGCTGATCGCGGCCTGAACGTCGCGCGCGGCGCCGTCAATGTCGCGGCTGATATCGAATTGCAGCACCACCTGGGTCGAACCCACCGAGCTGCGCGAGGTCATTTGCGTGACGTCGGCGATGGCGCCCAGATGCCGCTCGAGCGGTGTCGCCACCGTGTTCGACATCACTTCGGGGCTGGCGCCCGCCATGCGGGCGCTGACCACGACGGTGGGAAGATCGATGTTCGGCAGCGGCGCCACCGGCAGCAGGAACAGCGCGCCCAGGCCGGCCAGCGCGAGCCCGATCGCCAACAGGGTGGTGGCGACGGGGCGGCGGACGAACAGGGCGACCATGTTCATCGCTTATTCCCCCGGCTGGGGAGCAGGCGCGGGGCCGCCGCCGCGCCGCGCCCGCCATTCGCGGAAATCACTGCCCCAGCGGTCAAAATAAATGTAGATCACCGGCGTAGTGAAGAGGGTGAGGGCTTGGCTCACCAGAAGTCCGCCCACAATCGAAATGCCCAGGGGATGGCGAAGCTCCGACCCCATGCCCGAGCCCACCATCAGGGGCAGCGCGCCGAACAGCGCCGCGAGGGTGGTCATCATGATGGGGCGGAAGCGCAGCAGCGCCGCCTGATGGATGGCCTCAGTGGGCGATTTGCCTTCATGGCGTTCGGCCTCGAGCGCGAAGTCGATCATCATGATCGCGTTCTTCTTGACGATGCCGATCAACAGAATGATGCCGATGATCGAGACGATGTTGAGATCGTGCCCCGTGATGATCAACGCCAAGAGCGCGCCCACACCCGCCGAAGGCAGGGTCGAGAGGATGGTGACCGGATGGATGAAGCTCTCATACAGCACGCCCAGCACGATATAGACCGTGACCAGGGCGGCGATGATCAAGAGCACTTCGTTGCCCAGCGCGTCCTGGAAAGCCACGGCCGAGCCTTCGAATTGCGAGGTGATGCCGGGCGGCAGGCCCGCCGCATCCTCCGCATCCTTGACCGCCTGCACCCCCAACCCCAGCGAATAGCCGGGCGCCAGATCGAAGGATAAGGTCGCCGAAGGGAACTGGCCCAGATGATCGATCTGCAGCGGCACCGTGCGCTGGTCGACATGGGCGATTGCCGAAAGCGGCACCTGGCCGCCCCCTGACGAGGGCAGGTAAATCTCGTTGAGCGACGCCACCGTATCCTGAATCTTGGGATCGGCCTCCATGATCACCCGGTACTGGGTGGATTCAGTGAAGATGGTCGAGATGATGCGCTGGCCGAAACTGTCATAGAGAGCATTGTCGATGGTGGAGGCGGAAATGCCGAACCGCGCCGCGGTGTTGCGGTCGACGGTGAGGAAGGCCGACAGGCCGCGGTCGAGATAATCGGTCGAGACATTGCGCAACGCACCGGATTTCTGCAGCTGGGCAAGCAGCTTGGGCACGAAGGCATCGAGATCGGCGGTGGTCGCCGACTGCAGCACGAATTGATATTGGGCACGGCTCACGGTGGAATCGATGGTGAGGTCCTGCACCGGCTGCAGATAGAAAGTGATGCCCGGCACCGCATGGGCGTCGCCCGCCAGCCGGTTCATGATGGTGGTGACGTCGTCGCGGTCGCTCTTGTCCTTGAGATTGATCAGGAAGCGGCCGCTGTTGAGGGTGGAGTTGGTGCCGTCCACGCCGATAAAGGAGGATAGGCTGGCCACATCCTTGTCTTGCAGAATCTTCTCGGCCAGCGCGCGTTGGCGCCGCGCCATCTCGTCGAACGACACGGTGGGACCGGCCGTGGTGATGGCCTGGATGAAGCCGGTGTCTTGCAGCGGAAAGAAGCCCTTGGGGATCAGGATATAGAGCAGGATCGTCAGCACCAACGTGCCCACCGCCACCAGCATGGTGAGCGGCTGATGGACCAGAACCCATTTGAGCAGCCGGTCATATTCGGCGATCACGCGCTCGTAATACCGCTCGGTGATGCGCTGGAAGTGGGTTTGCCGCTTCTGCTCCTCTTTACGGCTGTGCAGCAGCTTGGCGCACAACATCGGCACCAAGGTCAGCGACACCACCGCCGAGATCAGGATGGTGATCGCCAAGGTGACGGCGAATTCGCGGAACAGCCGGCCCACCACTTCCTGCATGAAGAGCAGCGGGATTAAGACTGCGATCAGCGACACGGTCAACGACATGATGGTGAAGCCGATCTCGCCCGCGCCTTTCATGGCGGCATCGAACGGCCTTAAGCCATGCTCGATATAGCGGGAGATGTTCTCGATCATCACGATCGCGTCATCCACCACGAAGCCCGCCGATATGGTGAGCGCCATCAGCGACAGATTGTTGAGCGAGAAGCCCAGCAGATACATGGCCGCGAACGTGCCGACGATGGAGAGCGGCACCGACAGGCTGGGAATGAAGGTGGCCGGCAGGCTGCCCAGGAACAAATAGATCACCAGGACCACCAGAACCACCGCCAGCATCAGCTCGAATTCCACATCGGCGACCGAGGCGCGGATCGTGTTGGTGCGGTCGGTGAGGATGTTCACCGTGATAGAGGCGGGAAGGCCCGCCACGATCTGGGGCAGGATCTGCTTGATCGAATCCACCACCGCGATGACGTTGGCGCCGGGCTGGCGCTGGACGTTGAGCAGCACCGCGGGCGTCATGTTGGCCCAGCTGGAAAGCTTGTCGTTCTCCGAGCCTTGCACCACCGTCGCCACATCCGACAGATGCACCGGCGAGCCGTTCTTGTAGGCGACCACCATGTTGGCGTAGTCGGCCGCGCTCTGCAGCTGATCGTTAGCGTTGATGGTGTAGGACTGCGAAGTGCCGTCGAAGCTGCCCTTGGGCGCGTTGGAATTGTTGTTGTTGATGGTGGTGCGAAGGTCGTCGATGTTCAGCCCGTAGGACGCCAATTGCTGCAGATTGGCCTGGACGCGCACGGCCGGGCGCTGGGCGCCGGAAATGCTCACCAGGCCTACGCCGGCCAGCTGAGAGATTTTCTGGGCGATGCGGGTATCGGCCAGGTCTTCGACCGTGGTGATGGGCAGGCTGGGCGAGGAAATCGCCAATGTGATCACCGGCGCGTCGGCGGGATTGACCTTGGCGTAGACCGGCGGCACCGGCAGCTGGGGAAGCAGGCTTCCGCCCGCATTGATCGCCGCCTGCACTTCTTGCTCTGCGACATCCAGGCTGAGATTGAGATCAAACTGGAGGGTGATGATCGAGGAGCCCGCGGAGGACACCGACGACATCTCCTTCAGTCCCGGCATCTGGCCGAACTGACGCTCAAGAATGGCGGTGACCGAGGTGGTCATCACGTCGGGGCTGGCGCCCGGATAAAAGCTCGAGACCTGGATGGTGGGATAGTCCACTTCCGGCAAAGCCGAGAGCGGCAGGAAGCGGTAGCCGGCGAGGCCCACCAGCAAGATGGCGATCATAAAAAGCGACGTCGCCACCGGCCTGAGAATAAAGGGTGCGGAGGGATTCATCGATTATGGTCCGCCGGGACCACCGCCGCCGCCGCCTCGTCCATTGCGCCTGAGTGACGCCAAGGCCGTCTTGCATTGGCTCGACAGGGAGCCGCGATTCTGACCCAGGCAGCGCCGTGCCGCGGGTCCGGTCTGGCCGGAACAGAGCTTGGCGATATCGGCGCCGCATGCATTGTTGATCACGGCTTGGGCCTTGGCGCGCGCTGCTGTACGCGCGGCATCGCTGGCCGCACCGGAAGGCGGGGCTATCTTCTGTTGGCCTGCGGCAGGGATCACCACCTCGGAGCCGTCACGCAAACGGTCGGCGCCGTCCACCACCACCGTGTCGCCCGGCTTCAATCCGTCGAGAATGGCCACCTTGTCGCCGTCCTGCACACCCAGCTTGACGCTGCGCTGAGAGACAGTTTTGTCAGTGCCGACGATGAACACGAAAGTGCCGCTGGCGCCGCGTTGGATCGCCGCCACCGGAACCACGGTCTGGTTCTGCAGCGTGTCCACCAGAAGGCGGATATTGACGAACTGATTGGGGAACAGCTTCAGGTCGGTATTGTCGAACATGGCGCGGAGCTTGACCGTGCCGGTGGTAGTATCGACTTGATTGTCCACGGTGGCGAGCTTGCCGGAGGCGAGCTTGTTGGTCTGGCTGCGATCCCAGGCATCGGCTTCCAGCACTCCGCCTTGGCCGGTGCGCGTCATGATCTGGGGAATATTGTCTTCCGGCACGGTGAAGACCACCGACATGGGCGACAGCTCGGTCACCACCACAACGCCGACGGCTTGGTTCGCCATCACGATATTGCCGACATCGACCTGATGCAGGCCGACGCGGCCGGTCACGGGCGAAACAATGCTGGTGTAGCGCAGGTTGATCTCGGCGGCTTCGACCGCGGCCTGGTCGGTCTCGACGACACCGCCGTCGGAGCGCACCAGGGCGGCCTGGGTCGCGAGTTGCTGTTCGGAGATGGCGTTCTGCGCCGCCAAGGCCTGATAGCGGGTCAGATCGACCTTGGCATTGGCGAGATTGGCCTGATCGCGCGCCAGATTGCCTTTGGCCTGGTCCAGCGTCGCCTGATAGGGCCTGGGATCGATCTGGGCGAGAAGATCGCCCGCCTTCACCATCTGGCCTTCGGTGAAATAGAGCTTCATCAAAAGCCCGCCCACCTGCGGCGTGGCGGTGGCGGTGGCAAGCGGCGTCACCGTGCCCAGCGCATTGAGCGTGATGTTGATGGGGCCGCTCACGGCGGTGGCGACGCCGACCGGCTGAGCACCCTGGTTGAAGCGATTATTGGTCTGAGGCTTGGGATAGATCGCCCAGACCACCAGCGCCACCAGGGCGAGGCCGACAATCGCCAAGGCTATCCAGGACAGGCGCGGATTGCGCCGCCCCCAACCCTTGACTCCTTCCCAGGTGGAAGAGTTGCCCGTGTCCTGCCCCGCGTAGGGCGCCCGGGCGTGAGGGATGTTCTTGCCAGTGCCTTCGATGCTCATCTGCTCCAAATTCCGCGAAAAAGGGCCCCTGCCTGCCGTAATGGCTCGGCACATGCCAAAACCGGACTAAGACGTGTCGGTTCCCTAGGTCTGGTTCGCTATTCTACGCTTCACAGGGTCCATTAGCAGCGAGTTTGAACGTAAATTTGTCGAAAATGTCGCGAGGGAAGGGTCTACTGGCCTTCGGGGGCCACCCGCTGCTATGTCACCCCCGCCTCTCGCCCTGGCTTGTTGCGAATCGAAGGCAAGAAAACACGTGCACCAGTTTCTCCATTGGTTTTTCCACGACCTCACCCCTTGGGTCACCGCCCTCGCCCAGAGTCACCCGATCTGGTGCTTCCCGATCGCCTTTGTTGTGGCTTTTTCGGAATCCTTTGTGGGGGTGTCGTTCATCATCCCCGGCACCTTCCTTCTGATCACCCTGGGTGCGGTGATCGGCGCCAGCCATATCAGCGTGATTCCGGCCTGGGCGGGCGCGGTTTGCGGCTCCGTCTTGGGCGACTGGATCTCGTTCTGGATCGGATTTCACTATCACCACCAGATCCTGCATGTCTGGCCGTTCCGCCATTATGAGGATCAGATCGAGAAGGGTCTGCACTTCTTCCACCGTTTCGGCACCTGGGCGATCTTCCTGGGCCGCTTCCTGGGCCCCTTTCGCGCCACCGTGCCGCTGGTGGCCGGCATGAGCGAACTGGAATTCTGGCCCTTTCAGATCGCCAATACGGCGTCCGCCATCCTGTGGGCGTTCGCGCTTCTCACTCCGGTGGGTGAGGCGGTACGTCATTTTATGCGGTGAACCGCGACCGCAAAGCGGACAAAACGGTCCAGTGGACCGTTTTGAGCGGCGAACGGTCCGCCAGCGGCAGCGTCGTGCGGACGCTTGGGCGAGCGGCCGGCCTTCAACCGGCCTCACCAAAAAATAATTAATGTGGCGGCGTCAGCGCGGTACCCCGCCGCGCTTAGCGCGGCAGCTCAGAACTTCCCATCAAAAACTCGTCAACGCCTCTGGCGCATTGGCGTCCTTCGCGGATGGCCCAGACCACCAGCGACTGGCCCCGGCGCATGTCGCCACACGAGAAGACTTTGGCCGCGCTGGTCTTGTAACTCAGCGTGTCGGCTTTGACGTTGCCGCGCGCGTCCAGCGTCACCTGCGCCTGCTCCACCAGGCCCTGCTTGCGCGGACCGACAAAGCCCATCGCCAAGAGCACAAGTTCGGCCGGCAGCGTGAATTCGCTGCCCGGCACGTCGACCAGATTCATCTTGCCGCCATCGCCCAGCTTCCACTCGACCCGCACGCATTCGATGCCGGTGAGCTTGCCGTCCTCGACAATGAAGCGCCGGGTCTGCACCGACCAGTCGCGGGCCACGCCTTCTTCCTGGCTGGACGAGGTGCGCAGCTTCAGCGGCCAATCCGGCCACACCAGCGACTTGTTCTCCTGCGCCGGAGGCTTGGCGAGAATTTCCAGCTGCGTCACCGACAGCGCGCCTTGCCGGTTGGAGGTGCCGATACAGTCCGAACCGGTATCGCCGCCGCCGATCACCACCACATGCTTGCCCTTGGCGGTGATGGTGCCTGACGGCGCGGATTTCTCTTCGCTGTCGCCGACCACCCGCTTGTTCTGCTGGGTGAGGAAATCCATGGCGAAATGCACGCCGGGCACCTCGCGGCCCGGAATCGGCAGGTCGCGCGGCGCCTCTGCGCCACCGGCCAGCACCACCGCGTCGTAATCGGCCAGCAGCATGGCGGTCGAGATATTCACGCCCACTTCCACCCCGGCGCGGAATGCCACGCCTTCGGCTTCCATCTGGCGGATGCGCCGGTCGATCAGATGCTTTTCCATCTTGAAGTCGGGAATGCCGTAGCGCAGCAGCCCGCCGATACGGTCGGACTTTTCGAACAGAGTGACGGAATGGCCGGCGCGCGCCATTTGCTGCGCGCAAGCCAGGCCCGCCGGGCCCGATCCCACCACCGCCACGGTCTTGCCGGTCTTCTTGGCGGCGACTTGCGGCCGGATCCAGCCCTCTTCCCAGCCGCGATCCACAATCTGGCATTCGATGGTTTTGATGGTGACGGGATTGTCCTGGATGTTGAGGGTGCAGGAAGTTTCGCAAGGCGCGGGGCAGACCCGGCCGGTGAATTCCGGAAAATTGTTGGTGGAATGCAGCGTGTCCGACGCCATGCGCCACTGATCGCGATAGACCAGATTGTTCCAGTCGGGGATCAGATTGTTGACCGGGCAGCCTTGATGGCAAAAGGGAATGCCGCAATCCATGCAGCGCGCGGCCTGCTTTTCCAAGTCGCCATAGCTCAGCGGATGGACGAATTCCTTGTAGGTGTGGACGCGCGCTTCAGGCTTTTCATAACCGCGATCCTGCCGCTCGATTTCCAGAAAACCAGTGACCTTGCCCATCCGTCTTAAGCCCTATTCAGCAGCGACCGCTTTGGCCTGCTCATTCTTCATCTCTTTCAAGGCGCGCGCATAATCAAGCGGCATCACCTTGACGAAACGCGGGAGTTGAGCCTCCCAATCTTCCAGCAACGCCTTGGCGCGCGCGCTTCCGGTATAGAGAAGATGACGCTCGACCAGGATGCGCAGCCGCTTAGCATCGAAGCGCAACAGGTCGCCCATGCCCGCATCGAACACGCTGAGGGAGCGCTGGCGCGGCATTTCGGGATCTTCCGCGCCCGAAGCCGCGCTCACTTTCTGCAGCTTCACCATCGCCGGATTGCACAATTTCTCGAACTGGGCGTCAGGGTCATAGGCATAGGCCACGCCGCCCGACATGCCGGCGGCGAAATTCCGCCCGGTCTTGCCCAAAACCACCACCACGCCGCCGGTCATATATTCGCAGCCATGGTCGCCGGTGCCTTCGACCACGGCGACGGCGCCGGAATTCCTCACTGCGAAACGCTCGCCCGCCACGCCTTCGAAATAGGCTTCGCCGGCGATGGCGCCATACAGCACCGTGTTGCCGACGATGATATTCTCGGTGGGATCGCGGCGGATATTGCGTGGCTGACGCACCACGATGCGGCCGCCGGACAGGCCTTTGCCGACATAATCGTTGGAATCGCCCATCAGCTCCAGCGACACGCCCCGCGCCAGGAACGCCCCGAACGATTGGCCGGCAGTGCCGGTGAAGCGGATCGAGATCGTGTCTTCAGGAAGACCCGCATGGCCGTGGCGCAGCGCCACTTCGCCCGACAGCATCGCGCCCACGGTGCGGTCCACATTGCGGACGGTGCGCTCCAGCCGGACCGGCTGGCCATGCTCGATGGAAGGCAGCGAAGCCGCGATCAGGTCATGGTCCAAGGCCGAGTCGAGTTCGTGATTTTGCTGTTCGCAATGATGGATGGCGACGCCAGGTTTTCTTTGCGGCTGGTGCAGGATGCGGGACAGGTCCACACCCTTGGCTTTCCAATGGGCGATGGCCTTCTTCATCTCGAGTCGGTCCACGCGGCCGATCATCTCCGCCACCGTGCGGAAGCCCAGCTGCGCCATGATCTCGCGCAGCTCTTCGGCCACGAAGAAGAAATAGTTGATCACATGCTCGGGCTGGCCGGTGAAGCGCTTGCGCAAGATCGGATCCTGGGTGGCGACACCCACGGGACAAGTGTTGAGATGGCATTTGCGCATCATGATGCAGCCCGAAGCGATCAGCGGCGCGGTGGCGAAGCCGAATTCGTCAGCGCCCAGAAGGGCGGCCACCGCCACGTCGCGCCCGGTGCGCAGGCCGCCATCGGCCTGGACCGCGATGCGGCCGCGAAGTCCGTTCAGCACTAGGGTCTGCTGCGTCTCGGCAAGACCGATTTCCCATGGGCTGCCAGCGTGGGTGAGCGAGGTGAGCGGCGAAGCGCCAGTGCCGCCTTCAAAGCCCGAAATGGTGACATGGTCGGCCCGGCATTTGGCGACACCAGCCGCCACTGTGCCCACGCCCACTTCCGACACCAGCTTGACCGAGATGCGCGCCTTGCGATTGACGCTCTTCAAGTCGCGGATCAGCTGCGCCAAATCTTCGATGGAATAGATGTCGTGATGGGGCGGCGGCGAGATCAGGCCCACGCCCGGGGTGGAATGGCGCACTTTCGCGATCGCCTTGTCCACCTTGTGGCCGGGTAATTGCCCGCCTTCGCCGGGCTTGGCGCCTTGCGCCATCTTGATCTGGATGTCGTCGGCATTGACCAGATATTCGGTGGTGACGCCAAAGCGCCCCGACGCCACCTGCTTGATCTTGGAGCGCATGGAATCGCCATTGGCGAGCGGCACGAAACGGTCGGGTTCTTCGCCGCCTTCGCCGGTGTTGGAACGGCCGCCGATGCGGTTCATGGCGATGGCGAGATTGGTATGCGCCTCACGCGAGATCGAGCCGAAGCTCATCGCCCCGGTCGAGAAGCGCTTGACGATCTCGACCGCCGGTTCGACCTGGTCCAACGGAACCTCGCTTTCCGGCTTGAAGACCATCAGCCCGCGCAAGGTGAGCAGACGCTCATTCTGGTCGTTGATCTCTTTGGCGAAGAGCTGGTACTCCGCCGGATTGTTGCCGCGCACCGCATGCTGAAGCCGTGAGACGCTTTCCGGTGTCCAGGCATGATCCTCACCGCGCAGGCGGAAGGCATAATCGCCGCCCACATCCAGCGCGCCGCGATAGATGGGATTGTCGCCATAGGCGTCGTGATGACGGCGCACGCTTTCCTCACCGATCTCTTTCAGGCCTATGCCCTGGATGGTGGAGGCGGTGCCGGTGAAATATTTCTCGATGAATTCGGTCGAGAGGCCCACCGCGTCGAAAATCTGCGCGCCGCAATAGGATTGATAGGTGGAGATGCCCATCTTGGACATCACCTTCAAAATCCCCTTGCCCAGGGCCTTGATGTAATTCTTCTGCACATCATACGAAGTGAGCGTCAGATTGGCGCGCACCCGAATCTGCTCCAGCGTCTCGAACGCCAGATAAGGATTGATCGCTTCGGCGCCGTAGCCGGCCAGCACGCAGACATGATGCACTTCGCGGGCTTCGCCGGTCTCGACCACCAGGCCGGCCTGCATGCGCAGGCCCTGACGGATCAGGTGATGATGGACCGCGGCGGTGACCAAAGCGGCCGGCACCGGCACGCGCTCGGGCGAGACCGCGCGATCCGACAGGATCAGAATATTGCTGTCGGCCAACACCGCGTCGGTGGCGTTGTAGCAGATGCGGGTTATGGCATTGGACAGACCGGCCGCGCCTTCGCTCGCGGGCCAGGTGCAATCGATGGTGGCGGTGCGGAAAGCGCCGTCCACCAATTCCGAAATGGCGCGGATCTTTTCCACATCGGCGTTGGTGAGGATGGGCTGGCTCACTTCCAGTCTTTTGTGCGCGCCCGCGTCGCGGCCCAGAAGATTGGGCCGGGGGCCGATCATCGAGACCAGGCTCATCACCAACTCCTCGCGGATCGGATCGATCGGCGGATTGGTGACCTGGGCGAAATTCTGCTTGAAATAATTGTAGAGCAGCTTGGGTTTATTGGAGAGCACGGCGATGGGCGTGTCAGACCCCATCGAGCCCACCGGATCGTCGGCCAGACGCGCCATCGGCTCAAGGAAGAAGCTTAAGTCTTCCTGGGTGTAGCCAAAGGCCTGCTGCTTATCGAGCAGAAGTGACGGATCATTGGCCTTGGCGCGCGCCTCTTCCGGCACATCGGGCAATTCTTCCAGTTTGTACTGGGCCTGGCGCAACCATTCCTCATAGGGCTCGGCATTGGCGAGCTTGGCCTTGATCTCTTCGTCCTCGACGATGCGGCCTTCTTCCAGGTCGATCAGCAGCATCTTGCCGGGCTGCAGCCGCCATTTGCGCTTGATCTTCTCTTCCGGCACCGGCAGTGCGCCAGATTCTGACGCCAGGATCACAAGATCGTCGTCGGTGACGATGTAGCGTGCGGGGCGAAGCCCGTTGCGGTCCAAGGTGGCGCCGATCTGGCGGCCGTCGGTGAAGGCGATCGCGGCGGGGCCGTCCCACGGCTCCATCAGCGCGGCATGATATTCGTAGAACGCCTTGCGCCTGGCATCCATCAATCTGTTGCCGGCCCAGGCTTCCGGGATCAGCATCATCACCGCATGCGCCAGGGGATAGCCGCCCGCCACCAGAAGCTCGAGCGCATTGTCCAGGCTGGCGGTGTCGGATTGGCCGTGGGGAATAAGCGGCCACATCTTGTCCAGATCGGGTCCGAGCAGATCGGACTCCATGGTGCGGCGGCGCGCATTGATCCAGTTGACGTTGCCCCGCACCGTATTGATCTCGCCATTATGGGCGATGAAGCGGAAGGGATGCGCCAACTTCCAGCTGGGGAATGTGTTGGTGGAGAAGCGCTGATGCACCAGCGCGATCGCCGATTGGGTGAGCGGATTGGTGAGATCGCGATAGAAGCGGCCGACATCATGCGCCAGCAACAGGCCCTTATAGACCACCGTGCGGGTGGAAAAGCTGGGCATGTAGAGCTGAGTTATGGCCGGCTGCTTGTGCTTCTTGGCCATCTCGATCAGCGGATTCTGGGTCTGCTTGCGGATGGCGAGCAATTTGCGCTCGAACGCATCCTGATCCTTGATGTGGGGCCCGGCAGAGATGATCGCCTGGCGGATCAAGGGCATCTGATCGAGCACGGTCTTGCCCAGACCTGCCGGATCGGTCGGCACGTCGCGCCAGCCGAGCAGCACCTGGCCTTCGACTTTGATGAAGTGCTCGAACTGCTTGATGACGATGTCGCGCGCCTTGGCTTCGCGCGGCAAGAAACACATCGCCACCGCATATTTGCCAGGCTCGGGCAGGCCCACGCCGGTGCTCTTGGCCCATTCGCGCAGCAGCGCGTCAGGAATCTGGATCAGGATGCCGGCGCCGTCGCCCACCAGCGGGTCCGCGCCCACCGCGCCGCGATGGTCGAGATTGATCAGAAGCTGCAAGCCCTGGCCGATGATGCCGTGGGATTTCTGGCCTTTGATGTTGGCGACAAAGCCCACGCCGCAGGAATCATGTTCGTTCCTGGGGTCATAGAGACCTTGCTGCTCCGGCAAGCTCATCGCCTGAATTTCCCTTTATCAGCCCAACCCAAACCCGGCCCACTTGTGGGAACAAGCGGAAATCCGGGGTTCCAGCGCTTTTTGCACACATACGCCACAGGTGCCAGTTGCGGCGCAACATGGCGGGGTCGCCTGCAATGCCGCACTTGACTCTGGGGTCGGTGAGAGTAGTTTAGAACATAACATGAACAAACAGGAAAAACTGGCAGACTTACGCCATTTTTTAAGCCGCTATAGCCTGCCTCATGACCGGCCGGCGGTCCCTTTGGGGCTACCCGATGCCGTGCTGGGCGGGGGCTTAAGGCCCGGCGCTCAGCATGAAGTGTTTGTGGAAGATTGGGGCGCCAGCGGCTTCGCGGCCTGCCTGGCAATCCGGGCGATGGGGAAAAAGCCGCTGTTCTGGATCCGGCCCGACTATGCGGCGATGGAGTATGGCGCGCTCTCGGCCACGGGTTTTCTGGAGCTGGGGGGCGACCCCGAAAAATTGCTTCTGCTGCGCGCCGCCAACAGCGAAGACGCGCTGTCGGCCGCGGCCGATATTCTCGCCTGTCCGTATATGGGCGCTGTGGTGCTGGAATTGGAAGGCCAAGCCCATGCATTGGACCTTCCGGCCAGCCGCAGGCTGGGGCTGATCGCGGAAGAAAGCGGCGTGACGCTTTTTGTCTTGCGCGAAGGCGCCGATGCGCGGCCCAGCGCCGCTGCCACGCGCTGGCAGGTGCGAAGCCTGAATGCCCGTGCCGATGATGACGATTGGGGGTCGCCCCGTTATCTGGCGCAGCTCACGCGCCATCGCCTGGGCGGATTGGGCGAATGGATCATGGAATGGAATCCGCAAGATGGAAACTTCCGCCAAGAGACGGCGCATATTGGCGCTGTGGCTGCCACGGTTTTCGACCGACCGGCTGACGCGTCTTACCGTTTCGCATAAGGCCGCTTCACATAAAGAAAGCCTCGCGCCAGAAACGCCGCTGGTGGTGGCGGGCCGCGCCAACAATGCGCTGTATGTCTATGCCTTGAATGCGGTGGCGGCGCGTCAGGGAATTTATCGTGGCCAGCCTTTGGCCAATGCCCGCGCCATGATTCAAAATCTCAAGATCGTGCCTGTCGACGAAAAGGCGGACGCGGATCTGCTGGAGCGGATCGCCGATTGGTGCGACCGCTTTACGCCCCTCGTGACGCTCGACCCACATCAAGGCCTGCTGCTGGACATCACCGGCGTGGCCCATCTTTTCGGCGGCGAAGAAGCGTTGCTCGCTTTGGTGCGCGCAAAGATCGCCGCCCAGGGCTTTGCCGTGCAAGGCGCCATTGCCGGAACCTGCCTGGCGGCGCGCGCCTTGGCGCGTCATGCCAAAGATACGATTGCACCACCCGGCGAAAATGCCCGCGTGTTGGCGCCACTTCCCGTCGCGGCGCTGGATTGCGGCGAAGACATCATGCGGGCGTTCAGGCGCGCCGGCCTCAAGACCATCGCCCAGGTGGCCGAACGCGGCCGCGCCGAGCTGGCCTCGCGCTTTGGTGCAAATTTTGTCACCCGCCTGAACGTGATGCTGGGCGCGGAAGAGAAGCCTTTGGCGCCGCGCCGGCCTTTGCCCGATTTCCGGACGGAGCAACGCTTCGCCGACCCGGTGATCACCAAAGAGGTGATCGCGGCCAGCCTTCACGCCCTGGCGATCTCTTTAAGCGGAATGCTGGAACGCGATGGCCAGGGCTTGCGCCATCTTGAAGCATTTTTCTTCCGCGCCGACGGCAAGGTGGAACGGATCGCAGTCAAGACCGGCGCGCCGTTGCGCGATGCCGATGTGATTCTCAGGCTTTTGAACGAGCGGCTGGATGCGCTGGCCGATCCTTTGGATCCCGGTTTTGGTTTTGACGTGATCCGGCTGGAAGCCTCGTTCACCGAGAAAAATCGGATCGTCACCGCCAGCTTCGACGACAATGAGAA
>Ga0075522_10000284_pt1 | contig 35606 bp, 34 predicted proteins | sample NGEPerA_FD_74796 | JGI IMG/M metagenome (GOLD analysis project Ga0075522, IMG submission 74796) | Arctic peat soil microbial communities from the Barrow Environmental Observatory site, Barrow, Alaska, USA - NGEE PermafrostL2-A | ecosystem: Environmental > Terrestrial > Soil > Wetlands > Peat ... | reverse complement strand
CCAGGCAGGCTTCCTGCGCCTTCAGTCGCGAGGCGGGGCGGGCCGCGGTGGCGGCCGAGATAAAACGCGGCGAGCCGTTCGACGCCATCGCGGCCTGCAGCGACCCGGTGGCGCTGGGGGCCATGGACGCCCTTGACGGGGCGAAGATCATCGTTCCGCGCCAGGTGGCCGTGGCCGGTTACGACGACACCGCGCGGGAGAGCCGGCTGACCTCCGTCCGCCAGGACTGGGATCGCGCCGGGCGGCTGCTCGCGGACAAGATGCTCAGCCTGCTCGCCGGCGAAGGGCCGGCATCGGAAAAACTGCCCGTCGAACTGATCGTTCGCGGCTCGACGCACGGCTGATCGCCGAGCCGCCGCGCCCCGAAAAAGGGGATTGACATCGATATCAATGACATCGATAACAACGCCGACGGGAGCCACGCATAGGCAGCCAACGGGGGGATAGAGCGATGACCAGGCGCGGACTATGGCTTGGCGGCGCCATGGCGCTTGGCGTTGCCGCGGCGTCATCGGCGGCCGAGGCCCAGAGCACGCCTCCCACCCAGGTCGCGGCGCCGGCGACGGCGCTGGGCGAGGTTGTGGTCACGGCGCGGCGGCGGGCCGAGAACCTGCAGGACGTACCGATCGCGGTCACCGCGTTTTCCGCGCAGGCGCTGGAACAGAAGCACATCACCGACAAGACGGCGCTGGCCGACTTCACGCCTTCCCTGATCACCATTACCGGCGGCTATCCCAGCGAGTTCGCCTACTTCGCGCTACGGGGGCAGGGTCCGGCTTTCGGCGCCGTGCCGGGCGTGATTCCCTATTTCTCGGAAGTCGCCAACCCGGTGGGCATCGACGGACGGGTGGGGACCTATTTCGACCTCGCCAACGTACAGGTACTCGCGGGTCCGCAGGGCACGCTGTTCGGCAAGAACGCCACCGGCGGCAATATCCTGTTCGAGCCGGAGCGGCCGACCGACGTCTTCGGCGGCTACATTCGCGGCGAATTCGGCAACTTCGACGACCGGCGGGCGGACGGCGCGATCAACATCCCGATTCTGCCGGACAAGATTCTGCTGAGGCTGGCCGGCGAGGTCGATCGCCAGGGCGGCTATACGACCGACGTTGGGCCAGACTTCGCGGGCAAGAAATACGACAACGTCAACGTGGATTCCTTCCGCGGCAGCCTGATCCTGCGGCCCACCGACCGTCTCCAACTCTATACGATCGGCCGCTACTACAATTCGGACAACAACGGTCCCGGGACGGTCGTTGAGCAACTCAATCCGGCGATAGTGGCGGCCTACGGCGCCTTCTTTCCGGGCCTCGCCAATGCGCTGACCAACCAGCAGGCGCTGGGGATCAGGCAGGTCTCCTACGACGAGAACGAGTTTTCGAAAACCTCCTACTGGCAGATTTTGAATCACGCGACGTTCACGGTGAACGACAATCTTCAGCTCAAGAACACCATCAGCTATTCTCAGTTTCGCGACCATTACGCCTATGACTACGACGCCACGCCCTTTTCACTGGGCGGCCAGTCGAGCCGGAACATCCCGGTTCTGGCGCCCGACTATTTCACCGAAGAGGCGCGGATCGAAGGCAAGGCGTTCGATGGGTCGCTGAACTACACCGGCGGTTTCTACTACGACAATCAGACCTGGCACGGGCCGGCAGGCATCGAGCAGTACACCGCCATTCCCATTGTGCTCTTTGTCGGACCCATCACGGGACTGGCGGTACAAGAGAACAGCAGCCACGCCGTGTTCGGCCAGGCGACGCTCGATGTCGGCCAGAAAATCGAAGCCCTTCGCGGCCTCTCCATCACCGGCGGCCTGCGCTATACCTGGGAGCATTCCTTCAACAGCATCCAGTTCACCGCCCCGGCGGCGGTGGCCGGTCCGCCGGTGGGCGGCGCGGTGGAATCCCGGTACCCGAGCTATACGGTGAACGTCGATCAGGCGCTCGGCCGCGCGGCGCACGTCTACCTGGCGGTGCGCGATGCCTATAAATCGGGCGGGGCCAACGGGGGCGTGCCGGCGACCTCGCCATTCGCGACCTTCCAGCCCGAACAGCTCCAGGACGTGGAGGTGGGCATCAAGTCCCAGTTCGAGGTGGGCGGCGTGGCCGCGCGGCTGAACGCCGACGCCTACCGCGGCGACTACACCAACATCCAGCGCACGACAGAGCAGTTGATCAGCGGCGTCGTCCTGAACGTCAACGAGAGCGCAGCCAAAGCCTTGATCCAGGGCGTGGAATTCACCGGCGCGGTCGTACCGGTCAGGGGATTGACGCTCAACGCCACCTATTCCTACATCGACTCCAGATACACCAGGTTCACCGATCCGGCGGCGGCGGCGATCCTGCTGGGCAGCCCCTTTCCCTACACGCCGCGCAACAAGGTGTCGCTGGGCGCCAGCTACGAGGCGCCGCTCGGAGAGAATCTGGGAACCCTGGTGCTTTCGGCGAACTACACCTCGCAGAGCAGGTTTTCGACTGACCAATCCAACCAGGCGCAGTTGAAGTATCTGCCGGGGTACAGCTACGTCAACCTGGAGGCTGACTTGACCAATATAGCCGGTCGGCCGCTCGACGTGGCGCTGTTCATGTCCAACGCCGGAGATTCGCAATATGCCACCGGCGAGCAGGACCTCTACACCACCATCGGCACGGTGACCTATACCTTCGCGCCGCCGCGGCTCTACGGCCTGCGCCTGCGTTATCACTTCGGCGGATGATCGGCGCGCTTTAGAGCAGAGCGTCAGGAACGGGCGGAAGGTTTAGGTTCAATGGGCCAGAACACGCCGGCTGACACCCCCGCGGGCCGTGTCCGCGAATTGCTCGCCACGTTCCAGGGGAGCGAGGTCAGCGTCGCCCACGCCTTGTGCGACCGTTACGATACTGGCGCGGTGGCCTACAACGTCGTCTCGGCGGATCTGTCGTCGGAGGTCCTGACCTATGGCGAGCTGCGGGACCGATCGTCGCGCTTCGGTGCGGCGCTTCATGCTCTTGGCGTTCGACCCGGGGACCGGGTCGCCACTCTCATGGGAAAGAGCGCCGACTATCTCGTCGCTCTGATCGGTATCTGGCGCCTCGGCGCCGTCCATGTGCCGCTGTTCACCGCCTTCGCCGCCGCCGCCGTTGCGACGCGCCTGGTCTCGAGCAAGGCGAAGGTCGTCGTGGTCGATCCTGACCAGCGGCCAAAGGTGGCGCCGCCGCCTGATGTCTCGAGCGCACCGGCATGGCTCATCGTCACGACGGGAGATCCTGACGCCGACGCGCTCGCCTTCGGCGATCTGCTCGCGGCGGGGAGCGTCCCCGCGCCCGCGCCAAGCCTCGGCGGCGAAGCCCCGATCATCCACATCTTCACCTCCGGGACGACGGGGAACCCGAAGGCCGTCGTTGTTCCGGTCAAGGCGCTGGCGTCGTTTCAGGCCTACGCCGAGTTCGGGCTGAACCTGCGTTCGGATGATCTGTACTGGTGTGGCGCCGACCCGGGCTGGGCTTATGGCCTCTATTTCGGCGTGCTGGCGACCTTCCTGACCGGGACGCCTGGTCTGTTACTCCGCGCCGGATTCTCGCCCGAACTCACCTGGGCGACACTGGAACGGTTCGGCGTGACCAACTTCGCGGCGGCGCCGACGGTCTACCGGTCGCTGCGCAATTCAGGTGTTCCCGCGCCGGCGAGGCTGGCGCTGCGCTCCGCCTCCAGCGCCGGCGAGCCCCTGACGGCCGATGTGAACCAGTGGGCAAGGCAGGCGCTGGGCGTCGAAATCTTCGATCACTATGGCCAGACCGAAACCGGAATGCTGATCAACAACCACCACGCTCCGTCGCTGCGGGCGCCGATCAAGCCGGGGGCCATGGGAAGGTCGATGCCGGGCTGGAGGGCCGTGGTCTTGGACCAGGGCGCGGATGCGCCGGCGCCGATCGGGCGGCTCGGACGCGTCGCGATGGATCTGCGGGCAAGTCCCCTCGCCTGGTTCTCCGGCTATCTGGATGATACGAAGCGGAGCGCCGAGAAGTTCAGCGGCGACGGCAGGTGGTATTTCACCGGCGACCTCGGCCGCGTGGACGGGGACGGTGACTTCTTCTTCTCGTCGCGGGACGACGACGTCATCATCATGGCCGGCTATCGCATCGGGCCGGCGGAGGTGGAGCAGGTCATTCTCGCCCACCCCTCGGTCGCCGAGTGCGCCGTGGTGGCCGCGCCGGATCAGATTCGCGGAGAGGTTGTGGAGTGCTACGTCGTCCTCGGCGGCGATCACGCGCCTTCCCCGGCGCTGGCCAAGGACATCCAGAACTGGGTCAAGACCCGCTACGCCGCCCACGCCTATCCGCGAACGGTCCACTTCGCGCAATCGCTGCCGAAGACGGCGAGCGGCAAGATCCAACGCTTCGCCCTTCGCCGGCGCCGGGGCGGTCGAGGCTGATCCCCCTTACAGCCGCGCCCGGATCGCCTCGCCCGCTTCCTTCGCCGCCTCGAGCACCGCCGGGGAGACATCGCCCATGATGTAGAAATCGTGGACCAGGCAGGGGTAGTTGACGTGGCGCGCCTCGACGCCGGCCGCCTTCAGGGCCGCCGCATAGTCGCGGCCCTCGTGCTCCAGCGGATCGAAGCCGGCGGTGGCGATGAAGGCCGGCGGCAGGCCGGAGAGGTCGGCCGCCTGGGCCGGCGTGGCGCGCCGGGCCTGAGGATGGCCGGCGGCGGCCAGGGTCGCTTCGAACCAGGTCATGACGGCGCTCGACAGCACCGGACCGTCGCGTTCCCGCCGGGACTGGGTGTGTTCCTCCGGTCCGACGGCGGGGTAGAGCAGAAGCTGGAACCTGAGGTTGCGCTCCGGGTCGCCCCTGAGGTCGATGGCCACCGAGGCGGCGAGGTTGCCGCCGGCCGAATCGCCGCCGACCCCGATCCGCATCCGATCGACGCCGATCGCCGCGGCGTGATCGAACGCCCACGTCGTCGCCGCCAGGGCGTCGTCGTGGCCGGCGGGAAACGGAAACTCCGGGGCCAGCCGGTAGTCGATGGCGAGGATTTGCGCCCCGGACCCAGCCGCCAGCCGGCGGCAATGGGCGTCGTGGGTGTCGAGGTCGCCGATCACCCAGCCGCCGCCGTGGAAATAGACCAGGCACGGTCCCGGCGGGAGGTAGCCCGGCGGGGTGTAGAGCCGGGCCGGGATCTCGCCCGCGCCGCCGCCGACCTCGAGGTCGCGCGCCGTCACCTCGACGGGCGACGAGCCGACGTTCTGCGCCTGGCGCTGGAGGCGGTAGAATTCGCGGATCATCGCCGGCGGCAGGGACTCCAGAGGCGGGGCGTCGGCAGGAGCGGCGGCCGCCTCCGCCTCGAGCATGGCCTTGAAATGCGGATCGAGCATCTAAGGAGATCCTCTCTTCAGCCGACGAGGCGATCCTTGCCGCGCCAGTGGGGTTCGCGCAGCTCGCGCCGCAGCACCTTGCCGGAGGGGTTGCGCGGCAGGGCCTCGACGAAGTCCACGCTCTTGGGCGTCTTGTAGCCGGCGATGCGCGCTCGGCAGTGGGCGATGATCGCCGCCGCGTCGGTGTCCGCGCCCGGGCGCAGGACCACCACCGCCTTGACCGCCTCGCCCCAGCGCTCGTCCGGCACCCCGATCACCGCCGCGTCGGCGACGGCCGGGTGGCCGAACAGGGCGTTCTCGACCTCGGCCGGATAGACGTTCTCGCCGCCGGTGACGATCATGTCCTTCACCCGGTCGTGGATATAGAGATACCCCTCGTCGTCGAAATAGCCGGCGTCGCCGGAGCGGAACCAGCCATCGGCGTCGATCGCCCGGGCCGTGGCCTCGGGCCGCTTCCAGTAGCCCTTCATCACCCCGTCCGAGCGGATCTCGATCTCACCGACTTTGCCCGGCGCCGCGGCGTGCCCATCAACCCGGATGCGCAGCTCCACGCCCGGCGAGGCGACGCCGCAGGAGCGCAGGCGCCCTTCGCCATGGGCCGCCGGCGACAGCCAGCTGCCGACGCCGATGGTCTCGGTGAGCCCATAGAGCTGGGTGAAGCTGGCCCCGAACCGGGCCTGCGCCCGCTTGAGCACGTCCTCGGAGATCGGCGAGGCGCCGTAGTAGACCTGTTCCAGGCAGGTCAGGTCGGCGCCCTCGATGGCCGGGTGCTGGAGGATCATGTTGATCAGGGCCGGGACCAGGAACGCCTGGCGTATCTGGTGCTCTTCGACGAGCCGCAGGATGGCGCCGGGGTCGGCCTCGCGCATGACCACGCAGCGCGCGCCCTGCAAGAGGCCCAACATGCCCATGTTGGCCCCCGCGACGTGGAACAGCGGCATGGCCACCAGCACCGGGTCGCCGCTCTCGAAACGGCCCCATTGCTGGGTCGCCGAGGCGAACAGGGCGGCGTAGTTGCGCTCGGTGAGCTGGACGCCCTTGGGCAGGCCCGTGGTCCCCGAGGTGTAGAGTTGGATGACGTCGTCGTCGGCCTCGGCGGCGAGCATCGGATCGGCGGCGCCGTGGCCGGCGATCCAGCCGCGAAAATCGGCGAACTCGATCACCGTCGCGAGGCCGGCGCCGTGATCGGTGAATTCCTCGCCCCGGATGAGGACCTCGGCCCCCGCGTCCTCGATGACGAAGGCGATCTCCGGCCCCGCCAGGCGCCAGTTCACCGGCGTCAGGCAGGCCCGCGCCTTGAGCGCGCCCAGCCACAGGATGAAGAAGTCGTCCCGTCCCTTGGCCAGCGTCGCGACCCGGTCGCCGGGCTTCACGCCGGCGGCGATCAGGGCGTTGGCGCACCGCGAGGAGAGCGCGTCGAGCTCGCGGTAGCTCGTCGCCCGGCCTTCGAACCACAACGCCGTCTCGTCCGGCCGCTCCCGCCCCTGCCGCCGCGCGATGTCGGCGACTCCCTCCCTCGTAGCGAGGGAGGGAGGCGTCGGGGGCATCTACTCGGCGGCCTGCTTGGGCGTGTAGCCGAGCACCGCCTTGACCTCGAGATACTCGGTGAAGCCGTGGTCGCCCCACTCGCGGCCGTTGCCGCTCATCTTGTAGCCGCCGAAGGGGGCCATCATGTCGCCGCCGCCGCCGTTGATCGACACCTGGCCGGCGCGAAGCTGGGAGGCGACCTCGCGGATCTTGCCCATGTCGGTTCCCGAGATGTAGGCGGCCAGGCCATATTCGGTGTCGTTGCCGACCTTCACCGCCTCATCGACGGTGTCGTAGCCGAGGATCGAGACCACCGGTCCGAAGATTTCCTCCTTGGCCACGGTCATGTCGTTGGTGACGTTGGCGAACACCGTCGGCTTGACATAGAAGCCCTTGTCGAGGCCCTCCGGGCGCCCGACGCCGCCGGTGACCAGGGTCGCCCCTTCGTCGATGCCGGCCTTGATCAGGCGCTGGATCTTGTCCCACTGGACCTTGTTGACCACCGGGCCGATCTGGGCGTTGCCGTTGGGATCGCCGACGGTGGTGGCTTCGGCCGCTTCCCTGGCGATGCCGATGGCCTCGTCCATCTTGGCCGTGGGGACCAGCATCCGGGTCGGCGCGTTGCACGACTGCCCGGAGTTCTGCATCACGTGCTTCACGCCGCCACCCACCGCCGACTTCATGTCGGCGTCGGGCAGGATGATGTTAGGGCTCTTGCCGCCCAGTTCCTGGGAGACCCGCTTGACGGTCGGGGCGGCGGCCTTGGCGACCTCGATGCCGGCCCGGGTCGAGCCGGTGAAGGAGACCATGTCCACGCCCGGGTGGCTGGAGATCGCCGCGCCGACTTCGGCCCCCGTGCCGTTGACCATGTTGAACACCCCGGCCGGGACGCCGGCGGCGTGCATGATCTCGCTCCAGATATAGGCCGAGAACGGGGCCTCCTCGGAGGGCTTCAGCACCATGGTGCAGCCGGTGGCCAGCGCCGGCACCACCTTGCAGGCGATCTGGTTGATCGGCCAGTTCCACGGCGTGATCATGCCGCAGACGCCGATCGGCTCCTTGACCAGGCGCGTGGGTCCGCGGTCCTCCTCGAACTGGAAGGTCTTGAGCACTTCGATGCCGGTCGCCAGGTGGGCCATGCCGATCGGGGCCTGGGCGCGCTGGGCGAGGCTGGCCGGGGCGCCCATCTCCTCGGTGATGGCGTTGGCCACGTCGCCGAAGCGCTTCTGGTATTCGGCCAGGACGCGCTGGAGGACGTCCAGGCGCTCCTCGCGGCTGGTCAGGGACCAGGTCTCGAACGCCTTGCGCGCCGCTTTCACCGCCTTGTCGACGTCGGCTGCCGAGCCGGCGGAGATGTGGCCGCAGACCGCTTCGTTGGCCGGGTTGATCACGTCGATGCTCCTGGGGGTCACCGGATCGACCCATTGGCCGTCGATGTAGAACTTCATGTATTCGCGCATGGCTGTCTCCGCGGGTTTCGGTCCCTGCCCATATTAGTGATCGTGGTTCAGACGGGAAGGGGGTCGGCGTGCGAATCGGCGTCGGACGTTGCCGATCGCCGTCGCGGTCGGCTAAAGCCTTCTCACGTCCAAGGGATTGAAGAAGCCATGATCGCCATCGCCGTCATCCTGCTGTTCGTCATCGCCGTCGGCGCTCTGAACGCCTTCGAGTTCGGCCGGATCGATTGATCCGGCGGTGACCGCGCGCGGCTGGGCGCTCGTCACCGGGTCCGCTCGGCGCATCGGCCGGGCGCTGGCGGTCGCCGCCGCGCAGGCGGGCTACGATGTTCTCGTCCATCATCGCGCTTCGCGGAACGACGCCGACGAAACCGCGCGGCTCGTCCGGGCCGAGGGCCGGCTGGCCGAAACCATCGCCGCCGACCTCGCTCTCGAAAGCTGCGGGGCGATCATCGGCCGCGCGCCGGGACCGGCGACCCTCTTGGTCAACTGCGCCTCGGTGTTCGAGGACGATCGGATCGACACCCTCGACCCCGCCGGGCTCGACCGGGCCTGGGCGGTCAACCTCCGCGCGCCGGTTCTGCTGGCCCAGGCCTTCGCCGCCGCCCTGCCGCCGGGCGCCGCCGGCCTGATCGTCAACATCGCCGACCAGCGGGTCTGGCGGCCGACGCCGCAATTCTTCAGCTACGGTCTCAGCAAGTCCGGATTGTGGGCGGCGACGCGGACCCTGGCCCAGGCCCTGGCGCCGCGAATCCGGGTCAACGCCATCGGGCCTGGCCCGACCCTGCCGTCGGTTCACCAAACCCCCGCCGATTTTAGCAAGGAATCCCAAAACCTACCATTGGGCGTCGGTCCGCGCCCGGAAGAGATCGGGGAGGCGCTTCGTTTCCTCATCGACGCCCGCTCGGTGACCGGCCAGATGATCGCCGTCGATGGCGGCCAGCATCTGGCCTGGGACTGACATGGCCGCCATCCAAACCACCAAGGTGTTCGTCCGTGGACTGATGGTCGAGGCCGAAATCGGCGTCCACGCCGGCGAACTCGGGCGCCGCCAACCCCTCCTCGTCGATGTCGAACTCGATGTCGCCGCCGCCGGCTGGCGCGCCCTCGCCGACACCGTGAACTACGAAGTGATCGTCGCCCACGCCCGCGCCATCGCCGCCGCTGGCCACATCGGCCTGGTGGAATCCTTCGCCGAGCGCCTGGCGCAGGCTTGTTGCCTTGAACCCCGGGTTCTGCGCGCCCGGGTGCGGGTCGAAAAGCCGCTCGCCCTGGCCCCCGACGCGGTCGCCGCCGGGGTGGAGATCACCGCCGTCCGGGGGTAGGCTGCGGCCGAGTCCATGGGAGTCCCGAAATGACCGACGCCGCCCAACGCGCCATGCCGACGCCAGCGCCCCCCTCCGCTCCGGCGCCCGCGATTCCCGACGGCGATCGTCAGATGGCGATCGTGGTCTACATTCTTTATCTGATCCCAGGCGTCGGATTGACCCACATCGTCGGCCTGATCCTGGCCTATGTGAACCGCGAGAGCGCCTCGGCGGCGCTCCGCAGTCACTATACCTTGCTGATCCGCACCTTCTGGATCGGCCTGCTGTATTTCGTGGTGGCCGGACTGTTGTGCTTCGTCCTTATCGGGTTCCCGCTGCTGGTGGCGGTCACCGTCTGGTTCTATGTCCGCTGCATTCTGGGCCTCATTCGGCTGACCCGCGGCGAGGCCTATCCGACGCCGGAAAGCTGGATGGCCTGACTTCAGGCGACCTCGCGTTGTCGCCGCACCATCCGGGCGTAGTCGTCCATCAGCGAGAGCGAGATGTTTCCCGGCGTGAAATGGTATTCGCCCACTTGCGAGACCGGCGTCACCTCGGCGGCGGTGCCGACGATGAAGCATTCGGAAAAACCCGCCAGCTCGGTCGGCTCGATGTGACGCTCGACGACCTCGAAGCCCTTTTCCCGCGCGAGCGCGATCACCGATCGGCGGGTGATGCCATCCAGGAAACAGTCGGGCTCGGGGGTGTGCAGGACGCCGTCCTGGATGAAGAACACATTGGCGCCCGTGGCCTCGGCGACGTAGCCCCGCCAGTCGAGCATCATGGCGTCGGCGTAGCCTTCCCGCTCGGCGGCATGCTTGGAGATGGTGCAGATCATGTACAGGCCCGCCGCCTTGGAGGCGGTCGGAGCGGTTTCGGGGGACGGGCGCTTGTACTTGGCCCAGGTGAGGGCGATGCCCTTGGCCTTTTCCTCGGGCTTGAAGTAGCTCGGCCACTCCCAGACCGCGATCGCCACGTGAATGGTCGAGTTGCGGGCGGCGACGCCGATGGTCTCCGCGCCGCGCCAGGCGATCGGCCGGACGTAGCAGTCGCTCAGGCCGTTGCGGGCGCAGGTCGCCCTGCAGGCCTCGTCGATCTGGGCCACCGTGAAGGGGATCGCGAAATCGAGAATTTCGGCCGATCTGAACAGACGCCGGGTGTGTTCGGTCAGCTTGAAGATCTCGCCGCCGTACATCCGCTCGCCTTCGAACACGGCGGAGGCGTAGTGGAGCGCATGGGTCAGCACGTGCACCTTCGCTTCCCGCCAGGGGACGAACTGGCCGTCGAGCCAAATCCAGCCGTCGCGATCGTCGTAGGGAACCAATGACATCGGGCGAGACATCCCCTGTGTTCGAGCGGCGATCCTTAGATGGCGCCGGCCCCCGCGCGTCAATCCGAATGGCGGCCGGATGAGCACGCCGGGCGAGCGTCACCTGCTGGTGGTGGACGACGACGACCGCATCCGCGCCTTGATCAAAGAGTATCTCTCTCGGGCCGGCTTCCGTGTCTCGACCGCCCGAGACGCCGCCGTGGCCCGTCGCCTCCTGGGCCGGCTCGAATTCGATCTCCTGGTCGTCGATGTGATGATGCCGGGGGAAGATGGGTTTGCGTTCACGCGCTGGCTGCGCGCCCGTCCGGGCCGCGCGGGGGCCTCGCCGGTCCTGATCCTCACCGCGCGCGGGCTCGCCGACGAGCGCATCGAGGGCCTCAGTCTCGGCGCCGACGACTATCTGGCCAAGCCCTTCGAGCCCCGCGAGCTGGTTCTGCGCATCGAGGCCATCCTGCGCCGCTCGGAGAGGCGGCCCAACGAGACCGTCGAAACGATGCGTTTCGGTCAATGCACCTTCGACGCCGTCCGAGGTGAACTCCTCCGGGGCGCTGAGGCGGTGCGTCTGACCGAGGCCGAGACCCGGCTCCTGCGCCAGCTAGCCGGACAGCCCAACGCGGCGATCGATCGCCGGTCGCTCGCCCGCCGGTCGGCCGAGGCCGGCGGGCGCGCCATCGATATCCAGGTCACCCGCCTCAGACGCAAGATCGAACCCGATCCCGCCAATCCGCGCTATCTTCTCACCGTCCGCGGCGTCGGATACATGCTGGCGCCGGACTGATGCGCATTCTCGAGCGGCCATGGCCGCCGTTTTTCTGGCGGATCATCAAGCGCCGCGTGCCGACATCCCTGTTCGGCCGCAGCCTCCTGATCATCGTCCTGCCGGTCGCGATCATGCAGATCGCGGTCACCTATGTATTCTTCGACGCCCACTGGCAGACCGTGAACAGCCATCTGGCGGAGGGGCTGGCCGGCGACGTCTCCCTGCTGGTCCAGAGCTACGATGACAGTCCCAACGAGGCGCACCTCCTGCGCCTGGCTCGGCGCGCCCAACAAAACCTCAATCTCTCCCTGTCCTTCCAGGAAGGCGCGAACCTGCCGCGGGGCAAGCGCCCGTCGCTGTTCGTGGCCGTTGATCGGTCGCTCACAAAGGCGCTCTCGAACCGCATCGACGCGCCGTTCTGGTTCGACACCCAGCGGTATCCCGCCTACGTCGATGTCCGGGTCAAGACGTCGCGCGGTGTTCTGCGCGTCATCGTCCCCAAGGATCGGGTGTTCGCCACGCGCGCCCAGATCTTCATCCTGTGGCTGACCGTCGCCACCGTGCTGCTCACCGCCATCGCCATCCTGTTCATCCGCAATCAGGTGCGCGCCATCGAGCGCCTGGCGAGCGCCGCCGAAGCCTTCGGCAAGGGAGTGGACGTCGATTTCCGTCCCCATGGCGCGCGGGAAGTGCGGCAGGCGGCGCGCGCCTTCCTGGCGATGAAGGCGCGCATCCAGCGCCACGTGGACCAGCGGACCTCGCTGTTGGCGTCGGTCAGCCACGATCTTCGCACCCCGCTCACGCGGTTGAAACTCGAGTTGGCGCTTTCCGAGCCGGGCGCGCGAATCGAGGCGATGAAGTCCGATCTGGCCGAGATGGAGCATATGATCGACGAGTATCTCGACTTCGCGCGCGGCGAAGGCGGTGAGGCGGTCGAGACGGTGGCGCTGCCGGCGCTGATCGAGGGCGTCGCGGCCAGCGCCGCGCGCTCGGGGACGAGGATCGCGACCGACGCGCCCGATGGTCTCACCGCCCGGATTCGGCCCAACGCGATCAAGCGCGCGCTGGCCAATCTGGTGGCCAATGCGGCGGCGTTTGGAAGACATGTCCAGGTCGTCGCGCGCGCAACCCCGGGCGGAGGCGTTGAAATCACCGTGGATGACGACGGCCCGGGCATCGCGGCGGAGGACTACGACGAGGCGTTCGCTCCGTTCAGCCGGCTCGACGCGGCGCGCAACCAGAACGAAAAGGGTGTGGGACTGGGACTCGCCATCGCCCGCGACGTCGCCCGTGGACATGGCGGCGACGTGACCCTCGACCGATCGCCCGAAGGTGGCCTGCGGGCGCTCATGAAGTTGCCCGGATAGCTAGAAACCGGCGCCGATCCTCGATAGCCGCCGCCGCATCTGCTTCAGCCGCTTGTCAATCTCGGCCATGGTGCGATTGAGGGCGCCCTCGTCATCCCGCCAGACCTGGACCGTCCGCGCCCAGATCAGGGTCATCGCCGCCAGCCTCGGAAGCGTGGCCTCGAGGCCGGCCAATTCCAGGATCGCGCGCGCGGTGGGCGGAAAATGCGGCGAGAGGGCAAGCGGGCCGTCGGCGCGGGCGATGGCGATCAGCGCCGTGCGATGGGGGGCCATGACCTCCAACCGCGCCATGACCGCCTCGAACAGTCGGTCGTGGGCGTCGTCGGCCTGGACGATCGGCAGCGCCAGCGCCTCCAGGTCGAAGCGTCGAGACAGGTCGGCCAGCAGAGCCCGCTTGCTGTCGGCCCGTTCGTAGAGTTCGCTCAGCGACACGCCCGCCTCATCGGCGATGGTTCGCAGCGTGATCCGCGGCCACGGGGTCGCCGCCGCCAGCGAGATCAGCGCGGCGCGGGCGCGGTCGAGTGTGTCATCGTCGATCCGCACGGCGATCAGCCGCCGAGCTCACGCGAGCGGGCCGCCGCCGCCGCCACCGCGCGCCGCAACAGGTCACCGAGCCCGTCGGGACCCATCAGCACGTCGAGCGCCGCTTGGGTGGTTCCCCCAGGAGATGTCACCTGGCGGCGCAACTCGGCCGGGTCCTGGTTTCCCGCCGCCAACAGCGCCGCCGCCCCGGTGATGGTCGATTTCGCCAGCCCATGGGCGGTTTCGGCATCCAGCCCGGAGGCGACGCCAGCCGCGCCGAGCGCTTCGATGAAGGCGTAGAGATACGCCGGGGCGGAGCCGGAAACCGCCGTGGCGGCGTGAAGGAGGGCTTCACTGTGCAGATCGACGACCGTACCGAGCGGTTGGAAGAGCGCCCTGGCGCGTGCTCGCGCCTCCGAATTCGGAGCGAACACGCTGGCCGCGCCCTGACCGATGCCGGCCGCCGTCGTCGGCATCACGCGCGTGACTTCCCGGCCGTCGAGGGCTTCGGAAATAGCCGACGCTTCGACGCCAGCCATGATCGAGATGATCGCCGCGTCGGCCGCCACAAGCGACCTTGAGCCTTTCACGACCTCCCGCCAGGCTTGTGGCTTGACGGCGAGGACCACCGTTCTGGCCGATCGCAGATCGGCATCGGGCGGATTGAGTCGGACGCCGGCTCGGCCGGCCGCCGTCGCCGCCTCGCCCGGACGGGGATCGCGGACCATGATCTCTCCGGCCGCGAACGCGCCAGCGCGCATCCAGCCCGCGATCAGGGCGCCGCCCATCCGGCCCGCGCCGAGAACAAGTATCGGTGTCAGGCGGCCCGGCACGCGCTTTCGAACCCGCCCCGCTAGGCCTGGCCCACGGTTTCGAACATGCAGGCGGACATGGCTTCGGCCGGAGACTTGCCGCCCGAGATCAGGAAATCGAAGGCCGGGTAGAAACGGTCGGCCGCCTCCACGGCCGCGTCGATCATCGAGGCGGTCTGGTCCATGGTCGGCCGCTCGTCGTCGGCGAGCGCCATGGAATGGCGAAAGATGATTTCGCCGTCGTCGGCCCAGATCTCGAAATGGCCGAGCCAGACCCGCTGATTGATCAGGTTTATCAGTTCATGGGCGGACCCGCGCAGAGCCGTCTCGGCCTTCATGTCGATCGACAGGCAGAGTTGCAGGCAATCGACCTCGGGGCGCCAGGCGAACCACAATTCATAGTCCTTCCAGTCGCCGGTCAGAGCAAAGGCGAGATCACCGTCGTCGGTGCGATCGAAGGTCAGGTTCTCCGCGGCGAGCACCCGTTCGACCACGTCGAGCGGGTCCAGAGCGATGAGGGCGTCGTCTTCGTCCGGTCGAGGAATGTCCATGGGGACCCTTCGCGTCCTTGGGGTTCGTCGGGTGAATCGCAAGCCGGGCGCCAGCCTAGCCTTCTTCGCCGCCCTCGTCTCAACGAGGTTCTCGCCACGCGAGAGATCGTCTCAAGCTTGGCCACCGTCCTTGATCGCGGCGACCTCGGCGCGAAGAGCGGCCACCTCCGCCTTCAACGCCTCATACTCCTCGCGGCGGATGAGGTCGAGATCGGCGGCCCATTTGTCGGATTGGGCTCGAAAGGCGCTCTTCGCCTCCTCGCCCGCCGCCTGGGCCAGGCCCATGGCGGCCTGGGTCAGCTTGGCCATCTCGTCGAGGAACGGGTTCTGAGTCTGCATGAGCCACCATAGACCAAAGAGGGACGGCGAGTGAACACCGGCGCGCTACACCTCGCGAACCGAATTGGTCTAAGAGGCGCGGATGGCGCTCATGTTCCCCAACATCCGTCCGGACATCGTCACCATACCATCGCTGCATGTCGGCGGCCTGACGCTCGGACCATTTCCGATCCGCTGGTACGCCCTGGCCTACATCGCCGGCATTCTGCTCGGTTGGCGCTATGCCGTGAGCCTGGCGCGCAAGGCCGGTCTCTGGGGGGAGAGGGGTCCGCCGATCACGCCGCCGCAAATCGACGACATGATCCTGTGGATCACCGTGGGGATCATCGTCGGCGGCAGGATCGGCTATGTCCTCTTCTACATGCTGCCGCTGGCCGACCAGCGCGCCAGCCTCGCCGCCGACCCGGTGGAAGTCATCCGCGTATGGCATGGCGGCATGAGTTTCCACGGCGGCACGATCGGCGTCATTCTGGCCATCGTCGGCTTCGCCCTTGCCCGGCGAATTGCGATCCTGCGGCTCGCCGATCTGGTCGCGGCCTGCGTGCCGATCGGGCTCTTCTTCGGCCGGGTGGCCAACTTCATAAACGGCGAATTGTGGGGCCGCGTGACCAGTCTTCCGTGGGGCATGGTGTTCTGCGGCGCGCATATCCGGACCTATGACAACGGCGACTGCATCGCCGGAACCCTGCCAAGACACCCAAGCCAGCTCTACGAGGCGAGCCTCGAAGGCGTGCTGCTGTTTCTCGTTCTGCGATGGGCCACCCATCGCGCCGGCTGGCTGCGCCGGGACGGCGCGGTGACCGGGCTGTTCCTGATCGGATACGGCGTCATACGCATCGCGCTGGAGCAGGTGCGCAATCCAGACGCGGGTCTGGATCACCTTCCTTTCGGCCTGACCGTGGGGATGATGCTGTCGGTCCCGATGATCCTTGCCGGAGCATGGCTCATCTGGCGGGGTTGGAAACAAACGCCGTCGCCGGTCACGAGCCCTGCCTCGCATGAGCCTGGCTGAGCGCCTGGCGGCGGAGATCGCGGCGAACGGACCGATGTCGGTCTCCCGCTACATGGATGCCTGCCTGAACGATCCGGCGGAGGGCTATTACGCCACGAGGCCGGCTCTCGGCGCGGACGGGGATTTCCTCACCGCACCCCACGTCACCCAGATGTTCGGCGAGTTGCTCGGCCTCTGGGCGGCGGAGGTCTGGTTGAGAATGGGCCGTCCCTCGCCCGTCCGTCTGGTCGAGATCGGCCCCGGCGACGGGACAATGATGATCGATATCCTCCGCGCCGCCCGGTCCGTGCCGGCATTCCTCGCCGCCATCGATCTCTGGCTGGTTGAAACCAGCGTTCCGCTCCGGGCGTTGCAACAAGCCGCCCTCGCCTCGGCGCATCCGGGATGGGCGACCAGACTGGAAGACCTCCCCGACGCCGCCCCGACCATCCTCGTCGCCAACGAAGTTCTCGACTGCTGCCCGATCGACCAGGCCGTCATGACGCGAGACGGTTGGCGCGAACGCAGGGTCGGCCGTGGCGGAGCGGGCTCGCTGGCCTTCGAGTCCGGTGGTCCAAGCCCGGTCGGCCCGTCACCCGGGGTCCGGGTCGGCTCCATCCGCGAATGGTCCGACGTTCTGACCACCTTGGGGCGGACGGTCGGTCGATTGTTGTGTCGGACTTCCGGAGTGGCGCTGTTCCTCGACTACGGCCGCGATGCGGCCGGTTTCGGCGACACGCTTCAGGCGCTGCGGCGACACCGCAAGGAAGGGCCGTTGGCGAGCCCGGGTTCGGCCGACCTGACCGCCCACGTCGATTTTCCCGCCTTTCTGGCGGCCGCGCGCGCGGCCGGCGCACGAACCTCCGCCATCCGTGAACAAGGGAACTTCCTGCGGCGCCTGGGCATCGAGAATCGGGCGCGGATGCTCATCGCCGCGCACCCCGATCGCGCGAACCGGATCGGCCGACAACTCGCCCGGCTGATCGACGATGGCGAGATGGGGAAGCTCTTCAAGGCGGTTTGCGTCCATTCGCCGGGCCTGGATCCGCCAGCCTTCGAGGCCGCGCGGTGAGCGTGGTTGCTCTCCAGTCGGCTTTGTTGGCGCAGGTTCCCGGCGTGCGTCACGGCTTCTTCACCCGGCGCGGCGGGGTCTCGCGGGGCGTCTACGAGAGTCTCAACGTGGGCGCCGGCTCGCGCGACGAGCCCACGGACGTGGCCGAGAACAGGCGAAGGGCGGCGGACTGGTTCGGCGCGCCGCTGGAGGCTCTGCGCACCTGCTATCAGGTTCATTCCGCGGAGGTAGTGCTGGCGGAGCGGTCGAGGGGAAGCGAGCGGCCGCGGGGCGACGGGGTGGTCAGCTCCCGGGCGGACATCGTCTGCGGCGTCCTTTCGGCGGACTGCGCCCCCATATTGATCGCCGATGGCGAGGCAAGGATCGTGGCGGCGGTCCACGCCGGCTGGCGCGGCGCCCTGTCCGGCGTCGTCGAGGCCGCGGTTGGGGAAATGACCCGGCTCGGCGCGATGCCCGGGGCCATGGTCGCCGCCATCGGCCCATGCATCGGCCGGGATTCCTATGAGGTCGGGCCGGAGTTCCTGGCGCGGTTTGAGAACGGGGCGCCCGGCTCGGGCTCGTTCTTCGCGGCGGGGCGGTGCGACAGGCTTCTGTTCGATCTGCCGGGCTTTTTGCTTTCGCGACTGGCGACCGCCGGCGTGGCGCGCCGCGAGTGGATGGGTCGCGACACCTGCGCCGAGGAAGGCGACTTCTTTTCCAACCGCCGCGCGGTCAAAAAGGGCGAGCGCGACTACGGCCGACTGCTTTCGGCGGTCATGCTGTCCTCGTGAACACCCATGGCAACGCGAGGCCATGGCGGGCGTTAGCGGGTGGGCGGCGAAGGGCCGTGGAGCGGTTTCGAACCATGGACAGCCGGCGGGAGATGTTTCGGGAATTCCGAACGGCGATCAAGTTCGCCGGCGTGGGCCTGGTCGGATTCGCCATCGACGCCGTGCTTCTGAGAGCGGGAATGGCCCTGGGCCTCTCACCCGCCTTCGCCCGGGTGATTTCGCTGGTCTTCGCGATCCAGACGACTTTCGCGATCAACGGCCTGTTCGTTTTCCGTTGTCTCACGATCGCAAGGCTGCCTCGGCAGTGGGCGGGCTACATTCTCGCCAACGGGTTCGGCAACCTCTGCAATTACTGGATTTTCGTGACCCTGGTTTCGCTGCACAAGTCGTTGTGGTCGAACGTCTACTTCGCGATGACCGTTGGCGCGATGGTCGCCTACTCGATCAATTTCGCAGGCACCCGACTGCTGGTCTTCGGCAAGGCGCGGAAGGTCGCCACCGCTCTCTCGCCTTTTCGCCGGGCGGCGGCGTGCGGTCCGGAGGCCCCGGCGGCCGGAACTCAGCCGCCGCCGTGAACGTGGCCGCTGACCAGCCGGATCGTGGTCGCCTCACCGGTGGGCGCCTTGCCGGTCCAGGTCTTGCCCATGTCGCTCGGCGGCACCGCGGTGCAGTAGGTGCCCAGTCCGAACGGAATCGCCGGGTGAGATTGATGGAAGCAGATCTTGCCGCCCTTCAGATTCCAGTGCCCATTCGAGGCGTCATGGCGGCGCCCTTCTCCCGAATAGGTGCCATCGGCATTGAGCCAGGTTTCGGCCGTGCGGCCGTCGGGGTAGGTCGAGACGATGGTATTGCCGAAAGCCGGGGCCACCGGCGAGTGACCCGTGGCGGCGACGCACAGCGATCCGGCGAGGGCGAAGATGGCGGGGATCGTCGAACGCGGCATGGGCTTCTCCAAGGTTTCCAAGAGACACTCAACGCGTGAAGCGAAACATGGTGCCCGCACCTCGTGCGAGGGCTTGCCCGGGCGGCGCGCGCTGTTAAGGAAGCCACGCGCGCGCTGTTCTCCGTTCGACCGGCCCCGTGGGGTTTTCTTCGACATGAAGCTGCTGGCCGGCAATTCGAATCGCCTGCTCGCCGAGGCGATCGCCCAGGCCCTGGACGCGCCGCTGACCCGCGCCCAGGTGAAGCGGTTCGCCGACAACGAGGCGTGGGTGACCATCGAGGAGAATGTCCGCGGCGAGGACGTCTTCGTGATCCAGTCGACCAGCTATCCGGCCAACGACAATCTGATGGAACTGCTGATCTGCATCGACGCGCTCAAGCGGGCCTCCGCCAAGCGGATCACGGCGGTGACACCCTACTTCGGCTACGCCCGGCAGGACCGCAAGATGGGTGGGCGCACGCCGATTTCGGCCAAGCTGGTGGCCAACATGATCACCCGGGCCGGCGCCGACCGGGTGCTGACGATGGATCTCCACTCCGGTCAGATTCAGGGTTTCTTCGACATCCCCACCGACAACCTCCAGGCCGCCCCCCTGATGGCGGTCGATGTGAAGACCCACTACGCGAAGACCGACGAACTTCTCATCGTCTCGCCGGATGTGGGCGGAGTCGTGCGCGCGCTCGCCCTCGCCAGCCGCCTCAATGCGGGCCTGGCCATCGTCGATAAGCGCCGGCAGGGACCGGGACAATCGGAGGTCGCCAATATCATCGGCGATGTCACCGGGCGGCGGCTCATCATCTTCGACGACATCGTCGATACGGGCGGCACGCTCTGCAACGCCGCCAAGGCCCTGATGGACGCGGGCGCGGCCGAGGTCTCCGCCTACATCACCCACGGGGTCCTTTCCGGGGCGGCCGTCGAACGGGTGGCGGCATCGTGTTTGAAAGAGCTCGTGGTCACCGATTCGATCGAAACCGACGAGCGTATCAAGCCCGGCGGCAAGATCCGCGTGGTCAGCTGCGCGCGCCTGATCGGCGAAGCGATCCGCCGCATCGCCAACGAGGAGTCGGTGTCGAAGCTCTTCGACTGACCGCCGGACGCGGCCTCATACCAAGAGCCCGTGATGGCCAATCGCGGGCCATCGTCAGCGCGGTCACGGTCCTAATGGCGGACGCCAACGTCCCACTGAACACGGCCGATACGATCGGAACGACGTCCGGTGTGCAGAAATGCGCCGTCGATTGGACACAACTGTCGAACGGCAACATTACGGAAAGCATTTCCGGCGGCGCGCCTCCGCAACTGCTGCCCAACGCCGCGATCACCCAGGCGCCGGGAGTACCGACGCTCTTGGTGCGGGCTCCACGGCGGCTCTGACCGGCGCCGGCTCCTCCCTGACCGGGACCGGTTCGTCCGCGACGGTGACCTTCCTCGGCACGACGCAGACCATCACCCTGAACGGATCGAACAACTCCGTGACGGATGGGCTGAACATCTCCGGTGGAACCCTGAACGCCACGGGATCCGGCAACCTCTTCGGCCTGACCAGCACGTCCATCAACCTCGGCGCGGGGAGTAGCGGCGCGCTCACCGGCAATGGCAATCAGGTGACCGGCGCCGCCGCCACGGCCCTGACCCTTAACGGAACCGGCGAGACGGTCCACGACGCCGCCGGCGACACCTTGACCCTGGCCGCGAACAGCAGCGTGAACTTCTTCGGTTCCGGCACGACGGCGGGTAGCGACACCGTCGACGCCGGGGCCGGGGCCGCGGTGACCCTCGACAGCGGAGCCAACATCGTCGCCGGCTCGGGCCTCACCGCCATCACCCTGGCGGCGAACATCGGCCAGACCAATATCGAGGGGGCCAACGACCCCTTCGCGGCCGGGGCCAAGGACCTGGTCTGCGTCCAGGGAGGCGGCGATGTGGGAACCGGCTCGGCCGGGGCGGTCGTCAACTTCGTCGAGGGGACGGGGACCCTGGCCGACACCTTCAACGGCTCGGGGGCCACGGTCGAGAACGGCACCGGCGTCAACCTGACGGTGACCGGCTCCAACCTCGTCGTCGGCTTCAACGGCGATACCGGCGGCGGGGCGGGGACCACCACCACCCTCACCGGCACCGACGAGACCGACTACGCCGCCGCCCACTCGACCCTGGACCTGGGGGCGAACACCAGCGCCACGGTCAACGGAAGCAACGATCCGATCCTGATTTCCTCCGGCGACGCCGTGACCGCCAACGGCGCCGACAACACTTTCACCGACAATAGCGGGGTCACCGGCGGCGCGGTGAACGCGACCGGCGTGGGTCTGGTCTTCAATCTGAACGGGGCGGCCATCACCATGGGCTCCAGCAGCAACGCCACGCTCAACGGCGTCGGTACGACGCTTGATGGCGGGGCCGGCGACGCGGTGATCGCCAACGGGGCCAATGCCGTGATCTCGGTGGGAACCAGCGGCGCGGTCACCGACAACGCCGCCGGGGCCAGCATTACCGAGACGAGCGGCGCGGTGAGCCTGGCGGCCAGCATCGCCGCCGACGTCTATGGAACGGGCCTGGCCGTGAGCGGCGGGCGCTCTCCGAAGCGGTCCTGGAAAGCACCTCCCAGGCCGAGTTTTTCAAGGCCCTCGACCGGGATCTCCACCGATTTCAACACCTACACCAGCCTGACCGAAGCACGCTGGAGAAGGCGGTGCTCGATCTCACCGCCGGCGGTTCGCAGGAACAGATCTTCACCGGCCTTTCCGCCGATCTCTCCGAACAGGCGAGGAACTATGCCGGAAACAACGACACCGGCTAGGAGAGCGCCTCGGCCGACCTGTTCACCAATGGCGCGCAGATCGATTCATTCTTTTCCTACGGCGCCGGGGGAACCGAGACCGGCTACCAGGAAGACCTCTACAACGCCTCTGGCGACTTCCTGGGCTACGCCGACTTCACGCCCAGCGGCGGCTATCTGGGCGGCGACGGCGATGGCGCGTTCGACGGCGATGGCGGCTATGGCGACGGCTACGGCGGCAGCTCCGGCGGCGGCTCCGGTGTGATGGCTATCGCTGGTCAGCGCCGTGCCGCCGAAGATGAGCGGAGCCAGCGAGTTCGCTCAATCCGCGCGCCGGCCCTCGTCTTCCCCGGCGCCGGGTCTCGACACTCCGGGAGTCCGCGGTGGATGGCGTGGGGGGCGGTCTCCCGCCCGTCATCACGATAACGTGAGAAGGGGGGGATCCATTGACCGCTCTTGGGCGTCATGACCACCCTGCCGGTGGTGGTGCGGCCGGCGCGGTGCGCACCGTCAGGCTTCAGTAACCAGTCCGCGTGGGGAGGTGAGGGCTTGCGACCATCGGCCAACCCAAACGGGGCGGCGTTCCGTCACCGAAAGGCCGCCTGGATTTCAGTCACCTTCACCGGCGGGTGCGTGCTTTTGGCTGCTGCACCGCTCTCATTTGCCGATCAGCATGGAGCAGCCGGCCAAAGCGCGCCGCCGTCTGCGGCGGCCAACCCGCAGTCACCCCATTTTTCGACCTGCCCCGCGAAGCAGATCACGCTGCTTTCATGCAAACTGAAGTCGGGAGGGGTGGCGTCGATCTGCCTGGACAAGGCGCGCTCTGACTTTACCATCCGCCTGCCGATCTCGCGCAGGCGGTCCCACGCCATTCTGCTCAGCGACGCCAAGCAGGCCTATTTCCCCTCGGCATGGGAACCATCGACCGTGGTCGAATGGCGTGCGCAAGGAGGATATGTCCGCCTATATATTCAGCAAATCGTTCTGGGCACACATACTGCCACAGATGGCTTCATACACCGGTCATCCCGAGATAGCATTGCTATAATTATTGATATTCACCGGAAATATCGAGAGCTATCATGTGATAGCAAATCGGTAGATGAGCCACTTGCTGGATGGCCGACCGCCATTGGTGCACTCAGTATCTGGCAACTACGGTCGTCTGGTCTGGCGAATAAGTTAGACTATGACGTGGAGTCAGAGGGTTGGCCAGATCCGGATTATTCGGGATTGGTGCGCAATCAACCACATTAGTTTCGTCGTTTTGCGACGTTCATCATTGAGGGAGCCCCCATGCCGGCCAACGTCGAGATTGATCCAGCGACAGCAAATGCGCAGGGGACGGATTTCCAGACAACCGCGTTCCAGACCGAAGACGGTGGCCAATCCCGCTACCTGACGACCTTTTCGTATGCCGGGGGTTCTTCAACCTATTCGTTTGGACTATATCAATTTGATGCGCTTGGAAATCCGCTCGTCGCTCCGTTCCTGGGAGCGATCGGTTTCTCCGGGCCGGAAATCGCAGAACTCCAGCAACACGGCGGTTTGAGTTCGTCCACGCTGAACGCGCTCGATTCGCAGCTTTCGGCGGCCGTCGCCACGCAGAGTGGGCAGGCCGCATACCAGGGCCTCCTGAACACCTCGGATGCGAATTACGCACAGGCCGTGCAGACCGACCTGGACGACGCCTCGACAACCATCGCCAGCCAGGTTCTGTCGGACCCGGTGGCTATACAGCGCCTTTACGACCTGAACAATCAATTCGGGACAGCAACTCTGGGGCAACTTCAGACATTTCTTGGAGGAGACACCGCAACCCCGCCTGGGGGAGACGCCATAGAATGAGTTTATACCAAATCAGCCGACGCAAATCTCCAAAGTTTTTTCTTCGCAACCGCCTTCGGAGGCACCCCTGGCGCGGTAACGCGGAACACCGCCTTCACCAATGTCGTCGCCACCGAGACCCTGCCCAATTCCACGGTCGATCTCACCCAGGGGACGGGCTCCGACGCCAACGCCTTCCCCTTCGTGAATCTGCAGAATGTGACGCTCAATCTCGCCAACGGGATCACCGCATCCGACTCGGCCGGTTCCAAGAACGATACCTTCAACTGCGGCGGCAGTTCCGCCATCTTGACGGGTGGTGCGTCGGTTACCTGCGCCACTTCCACCTTGGACGTTGCCGGGGCGAACCTGACCGGCTCGCTCACCGCGGGCACGGCGACCTTGTCTACATCGGGCGATGCCCTCATCATGTCGAACGGGACGACCGCCAACATTGCGCCAAGTCAGACCGAGAACTTGACGTGCGGAAATCTCTCGGGAACGGTGGCGGCAACCGCGACCGGCGCCTCTGCCCTCTGCACGATCACCGGCGGCGTGGGCGCACTCACCGACACTTCCACAGGCGCGACCCTGACGCTCACGGGCACGGGCGCGGCGAACATCGACGGCAACAGCAATCTGGCGTCCCAGGCTGCGGGAATCACGGCGACGTTCGACGGGACTTCGAACACCGACGCCCTCGCCGCCGGCGCCATCGCCAACCTAGCCGGTTCCGGCTCCTCCCTCACCGCGACCGGCTCCTCCGCGACGGTCGAGTTCCTCGGCACGACCCAGACCATCACCCTGAACGGTTCGAACAACTCCGTGACGGATGGGCTGAACATCTCCGGCGGAACCCTGAACGCAACGGGATCGGGCAACCTCTTCGGCCTGACCAGCACGTCGATCAACCTCGGCGCGGGGAGCAGCGGCACCGCCACCGGCAACGGCAATCAGTTCACCGGCGCCGCCGCCACAGCCCTGACCGTCAACGGGACCGGCGAGACCGTCCACGACGCCGCCGGCGATGTCTTGACCCTGGCCGCGAACGGCGGGGTGACCTACTACGGGTCGGGCGCCGTCGCGGGCAGCGACACCGTCAACGCCGGCTCCGGGGCCACGGTGACCCTCGACAGCGGGGCCAGCATCGTGGCCGGCTCGGGCCTGACCGCGATCACCCTGGCGGCGAACATCGGCCAGACCAATATCGTCGGGACCAACGATCCCTTCACGGCCGGGGCCAAGGACCTGGTCTGCGTCCAGGGCGGCGGCGACGTGGGAACCGCCTCGGCCGGGGCGATCATCGATTTCGTTCAGGGGACGGGAGCCCTGGCCGATACCTGCAACGGCTCGGGCATCACGGTCGAGAACGGCAGCGGCGTCGATCTGACGGTGACCGGCTCCAATGACGTCGTCGCCTTCAACGGCGATCCGGGCGGCGGGGCGGGGACGACCACCACCCTCAACGGCACGGGCGAGACGGCCTACGCCGCCGCCGGCGACACGTTCAATCTGGCCGCCAACGGCGGCGTGACCTTCTACGGTTCGGGCAGCGTCGCGGGCAGCGACACCATCGACGCCGCCGCCGGGGCCGCGGTGAGTCTGGCCAGCGGGGCCAACATCGTCGCCGGCTCGGGCCTGACCGCGATCACCCTGGCGGCGAACATCGGCCAGACCAATGTCGAGGGGACCAATGACCCCTTCACGGCCGGGGCCAAGGACCTGGTCTGCGTCCAGGGGGGCGGCGACGTGGGAACCGCCTCGGCCGGTGCGATCATCGATTTCGTTCAGGGGACGGGAACCCTGGCCGATACCTGCAACGGCTCGGGCATCACGGTGGAGAACGGCACCAACGTCAACCTGACGGTGACCGGCTCCTACGACGTCGTCGCCTTCAACGGCGATACCGGCGGCGGGGCGGGGACGACCACCAACATCAGCGGCACCGGCGAGACGGCCTATGCCGCCGCCGGCGACCTGTTCAACCTGGGGGCCAAGAGCGGCATGACCTTCTACGATTCGGGCAGCGTCGCGGGCAGCGACACCATCGACGCCGCCGCCGGCGACGCGGTGAGTCTGGCCAGCGGGGCCAGCATCATCTCCGGCTCGGGCCTGACCGCGATCACCCTGGCGGCCAACATCGGCCAGACCAATATCGTCGGGTCCAACGACCCCTTCACGGCCGGGGCCAAGGACCTGGTCTGCGTCCAGGGCGGCGGCGACGTGGGAACCGGCTCGGCCGGCGCGGTCGTCGATTTCGTTCAGGGCGCCTTAACCCTGGCCGACACCTTCAGCGGCTCGGGCGCCACGGTGGAAAACGGCACCAACGTCAACCTGACGGTGACCGGCTCCAACCTCATCGTCGCCTTCAACGGCGATCCGAACGGCGGTGCGGGCACCACCACCACCCTCACCGGCACGAACGAGACCGACTACGCCGCCGCCCACTCGACCCTCGACCTGGGGGCGAACACCAGCGCTGCAGTCAACGGCGCGAGCGTCGGCGTGTTGCTGTCCTCGGGCGACGCCGTCACCATCGCGGGATCCGCGACGACCGTCTCCGACGACAGCGGCGTCACCGGCGGCGCGGTGACCTTCGACGGCGCGGGGGGCTTTGCGAGCCTGGCCGGCGCGGCGGTAACCTTGGGGACCAGCGGCGCCACCACCACGGTGGGCGGCCAGAACGACGTGACCACCGCCGGTTCCTCGGTCGCCAATGAGATCCTCGTGCTGGCCGGCCAGGGGCAGACGGCGGACGTGTCCAACGCCTCTCAGGTCGACTTCGTCGAGGGGAGCACCGGCGGGGTGCTCAACGGCTCCAACAACGGCGTGCCCCTGGGCACCGGCGTGGGCGTGAAGGTCAGCGGCGCCAACGACGACATCTACTGGAACGGCGACACCGGCGGCGGCGGCGGCACGAGCGCCCTGGTCACCGGAACCGGCATCACCGACAGTCTGTCCAACGGCTCGCTGATCCTGGGCAGCAGCGCGACCAGCGTGGCGCTGACGGGCGCCGGCATGACCGCCTCCGACGCGACTGGCGTCACCGGCGGGACGCTGACCGCCAGCGGAACCAACACCTACGACGTGACCGGCGGCCTGATCAGCCTGGCCAACGGCGTCGGGGCGACCGACAATGGCGCGAACAACACCTTTGACGCCACCAACAGCACCCTGACCCTGGCCAGCAACATCGGTCAGGTCACCGCTTCGGGAACCGAAATCACCATCGACGCCGGAACCGGTGACGACACCGGCCAGATCTCGGTGAGCGGGTCCACCGGAACCGACATCGTCAACTGGAGCGGGGGCGACAGCGTCGGCGCCGCGTCGTGGTCGGTGGCGTTCAATCCCAACGCCCAGACGCAAGACCAGATCACCGACTGGACCGACGCGGGCGCCACGGGCCCCAGGCTCGACCAGCTCGACAACTGGACGGCCGGTGGCTCGCAGGTGACCTGGTATGACCCGGAGGCCGGCGTTTCGCAGGTGCTGGCGAACTATGCCGGCGCCGACCAGAGCGGCAACGTGACGACCGAGGACCTGACCACCACGGGCGGCGACAACGAGGATTTCACGTTCCAGTATAATCCTTCAAGCCAACTTACCGGCGCGGTCGAGGATTACTACTCTCCGTCCGGAACCTTTGAGGGCGACGCGGACTTCAACAGTTCCGGCCAGGAAACCTACAGCTCCGGAGACGCGGGGAGCTTCGGAGAATATTTCGGTGGCTACGATCTCTCCGTCTCGTCGGTGACAGCGGGCGGCGCCAGGAAAGGGGCGAACATATCCCAGATCTCGGCCTGGGATGTTGGTCATGGCCAGATCGGGGCCGCGGCGGCGGCGCAGGCCGCCTCCTTCCAGGCCGGGCTGACGGCGCTGTCGCCAGCTTCAGCCGGAATACTGTCGCCTAGCGTGACGACCGCCCGATGGAGCGGCGGGGTGATCACCTGGAGTTTCGGGGTCGGGGCCGGCACGGTGGCCTCGCCGTTCAGCGGCGCGATCGGGGCGCAATACCAGTCGCTGGTCGAGGGCGCCTTCGCCGCCTGGGCCGCCGCGACCGGCCTGAAGTTCATGGAGGTCGCCGATTCGGCGGCGGCCGACATCCGCATCGGCTGGGGAGATTTCGGCACGGCGACGAGCGGGGTGCTCGGCTACACCGCTTCACCGGTGAAGTCCGGCGCGCTCCAGGCCGGAGCGGTGATCAGGCTCGAGGACCCCTCGCAACTGGCCCTGACGGCCGGCGCGGGAGGACAGCCGAGCTACGCCGGGACCAACGCCGAATTGAGCCAGGTGATCCTGCATGAGATCGGCCACGCCATCGGCCTGGGCGACAGCGCCGATCCGGGCTCGATCATGTATTCGGTCGCCGGCGCGGGGGACCGGGTGATCGCCGCCTCCGACGTCGCGGCGGTGGGCGCGCTCTATTCGCAGGCCCCGGGGAGCGCCGTGGGGCCGGCCCCCGTGGCGGGCGCCTCATCATCGGCGGTCAATTTGCTGGTCCAATCGATGGCCGGCCATCTGGTGTCTCCGGTCGCGGTGGCGTCCGACCCCTCAGGCAATTCCAGCTTGCAACCGGTCTCCATCGCGCTGGCGGGCGGCGGTCCGCCGGCGTGGTCGAACCCAAGCCGCATGCACGCATCGTCGATGTTCGGTTAAGGCTCGCCCTGCCACCTCGATCGGAGGCCCGCGTGACCAACCCCCGGATGCGTTTCATCTCCGGCCTGCCGAGATCGGGATCGACCTTGCTGAGCGCCCTGCTGCGCCAGAACCCGCGCCTCGCGGCGGGCGTCACCAGCCCGGTGGCGTCCCTGATCACCGCGGTCCTGCCCAAGATGAGCGGACCTGGCGAGTTCGCCGCCTTCTTCGACGATCAACGACGGCGAGACGTGCTGCGTGGGATGTTCGACGGCTACTACGCCAAGGCGCCGCGCGGTGGCGTCGTTTTCGACACCAATCGCAACTGGACGGCGCGGGTTTCCCTGCTGCTCGATCTCTATCCCGATACGCGGATCGTCTGCCTGGTCCGCGACGTCGGGTGGATTCTCGACAGCATCGAGCGGCAGTTGCGCCGGCATCCGCTTCACGTCTCGCGGGCGCTCAACTTCCAGGCCGGCAGCTCGGTCTATGCCAGGGTCGAGATGCTGATGAACTCCGACACCGGCCTGGTCGGCCAAGCCTGGAGCGCTCTGCGTGAAGCCTGGTTCGGTGACCATGCGAACAAGCTGATCGTCATCGACTACGACCGGTTCGTGCGGGATCCGGCGCCGATAACCAGAGCCCTCTACCACGCGCTGGGCGAGCCGGCCTTCGCCCACGATTACGACAACGTCGCCTTCGACGAGCCCGACTACGACGCCACGCTCGGCATGCCGGGCCTGCACACCGTCAGGCCGAAGGTCGCCCATCAGCCAAGGCCGCCGTGCATCCCGCCGGACCTGTTCGAAAAATACGCCGAATCCGCCTTTTGGGTCCGCCCGGAAATGAACCGACGTGGGGCGGTGGTTCTCTGAAGATCGCGCCGAGCCCCAGTCCAGCCGCCGACCGCGAACGCGGTGGCGCTGGGCGCCGGCGAACGCTCTACACCACCGCCGGCACGCCGGGCGCGGGGACCCGTCGGCAGAGCAGCACGCCGGCTCCGGGTGAAAGCTGATCGAAATGGTTGAAATTCGCGACGTTGCGGGTCAGCACCAAGCGCCCCTGTTCACCCGCCCGAAGGAAGATCAGCGCGTCGCCAATGATCAGTCCTCTTCCCGCGCCAGGCGCGGTCCGACCTTGAGCGCGGTGATCTGATTGCGCACGCGTCGCAGAATCTGGAACTGGTGGCGGTGGAAGAGGAATTTCTGGCCCGGTTCGGGAATGGTCTGGGCCTCGTGGATGACCAGGCCCGCGACGGTCACGGCATGGTCGTCGGGCAGGTCCCAGTCCAGCGCCCGGTTGAGATCCCGCACGGTGACGTCCCCGTCCACATGCACCGAGCCGTCGGCCTGGCGGCGCACGCCCTGTATCGCTTCGTCGTGCTCGTCGTCGATTTCACCCACGATCTCCTCGAGAATGTCCTCGAGCGTGACCAGACCCTGCAAGGCCCCGTACTCATCGACCACGAGGGCGAAGTGGCTGCGGCGCTTGAGGAACGCGCCGAGCTGGTCCTTGAGGTTGGTGGTTTCGGGGATGAACCACGGCTCGCGCATGATGGCCGCGATATCGATCGCCTCGACCCTGCCCTTGGCGGCGGCCATGGCGCGCAGGAGATCCTTGGCGTGCAGGACGCCGACGATGTTTTCGGGATCATCGCGGTAGAGGGGAAGGCGGGTGTGCTCCGACTCCAGCGCCCTGGCGACCCACTCGCGCGGCGCCAGACCCGCGTCGATCATCGACATCGACTTGCGGTGGACCATGATCTCGGCGACATCCATGTCGGAGAGGTCGAGTACGCCGCCGAGCATCCGCCGGTCGCCGCTTTCCACTGCGCCTTCCGAGTGGTGGTATTCCACCGCCCCGCGGATCTCCTCATGGGCGGCGAGGACATCGGTGGCCATGTCGAGCTTGACCCCGAAGATGCGCAGGGTGTGTCGGACGATCCACTGGATGGCGTAGATCACCGGACCCAGCACCCTGACCGCCAGCAGCATCGGGGCCGAGAGGCTCCGGGCCACGTCATCGGCGCGGACGATGGCCAAGGTCTTTGGCAGCACCTCGACGAATACCACGACCAGGACGGTCATGATGGCGGTGGCGACGGCGACGCCCCAGGCGCCGGGCATGACCTGGGTAATCACCTCGGTGGCGAGGGCCGAAGAAAGGATATTGATGACGTTGTAGCCGATCAGCACCGCGCCGATCATCGTTTCCTGGTCGGAGAGCAGCAGATTGACCCGCTTGGCGCCATGGTCGCCGTCGCGCTCAAGCTGATGCATCCGCCCGCGACTGGCGCGGGTCAGCGCGGTTTCGGCGGCGGAGAACACCGCCGAGATGGCCAGCAGGACCAGGATGATCGGCGTCACCGCCAGCAGGGCGGCGATCATCGGGCGGCGCCCTCGCCGATCAGGAAATCCCTCACCGCGCCCTGGTCGATGTCCCTGGCGATGAACGCCTCGCCGATGCCCCGCGCCAGAATGAGTGTCAGCTTCCCCCCACGCGCCTTCTTGTCCTGCGTCATGTCGGCGAGAAGGTCGCCGGCCGATGGAGGGGGACCCGGGATCTCGGGTAGCCGGGTCGGCAGGCCGGCGGCGGCGATCGCAGCGCTCGCGCGCTCCGCGTCGGCGCCGGCGCAGAGACCCTGCGTCGCCGAGAAGCGGAAAGCGAGGGCGCAGCCCAGGCCCACCGCCTCGCCATGCTCGAGATCGGCGCCGAAGCCGGTTCGCGCTTCGAGGGCATGGCCGAAGGTGTGGCCGAGGTTGAGCAGGGCGCGGACGCCGCCTTCGCGTTCGTCGGCGGCGACCAGGGCCGCCTTGATCTCCACCGCCCGCCGGACGGCGTGGGCGAGCGCTCCGCCTTGGCGCGCGAGGACACTGGCGCCATGGGCTTCGAGCCAGGCGAAGAACACCGCGTCGCCGATTAGCGCGCACTTGAGAATCTCGGCGTGGCCGCAGGCCATCTGGCGCGGTGGGAGGGTGTCGAGGACCGCCAGGTCGGCGAGGACCAGCCGGGGCTGATGGAAGGCGCCGATGAGGTTCTTGCCCCGCGGCGTGTCGATCGCGGTCTTGCCGCCGACCGAGGAATCGACTTGCGCCAGCAAGGTCGTCGGAATCTGCACGAACGGCGCACCGCGTTTGTAGATGGCGGTCGCGAAGCCGGTGAGATCGCCCGTCACCCCGCCACCGAAAGCGATGATCAGGTCAGTGCGCTCGAGTTTCAGAGCCAGCAGTCGGTCGCAGAGATCGGCCAGTCCCGCGAAGCTCTTGCTCGCCTCGCCAGCCGGTATGGTCAGGGCGTGGACCCTGACGCCGGCGACTTCCAGGGCGCCGATCAGCCGCGGGCCATGAAGGTCGAAAACCGTCTGATCGGCGACCACCGCGATGACCGGCCGGGCGAGCAGAGGGGCAATATGGGCGCCCGCCGCGTCGATCAGGCCGCGCCCGATCATCACGTCGTAGCTCCGCTCGCCCAGCCCGACCCTGACTGTCTCGCTCACGACGCGTTGGCCGCCGCGCGGCCCGCCAGCGCCTTGACGATGGCGTCCACCGCGACGTTGTGCGCGGTCTCGCCTGTCTCCACGATGACGTCCGCCTCGCCGAAATGCGCGTAGCGCTCGAGCGCCTGCTCCTGGAGCACCGCCATCGGGTCCTTGCCGGCGATCAGTGGACGGGTGTCGCGCCGCGCCACGCGCCGGGCCAGGACCTCGAGATCGGCCTTCAGCCACACGGATATGGCCTTCTCGCCGATCAGCCGCCGCGTTTCGGGATCGAGGAAGGCGCCGCCGCCGGTGGCAAGGACGTGAGGCGGTCCTTCCAGCAGCCGGGCGATCACCCGCCGCTCTCCCTGACGGAACGCCTCCTCGCCGAATGCCTCGAAGATGTCGATGATCGAGCGGCCGGCGGCGGCTTCGATTTCGGCGTCCGCGTCCTTGAACGGCATCCCCAGCGCGCTGGCCAGACGCCGGCCAATGCTGCTCTTACCGACACCCATCAGGCCGACGAGGGCGATGGTCTTGCGATTGAGGGAGGAAAAGGCGGCCATTTGTGTTCAACGCCGCTTTACACGAGCGCCGTCGCGAGCGCCAAGATTCGCGCATGATTCCCTCACCGGCTCCCCCGCGATGACCGGCGCCGAATGGTCGGAGGCCTTTCTGGAGATGATGTCCGTCGAGCGTGGCGCGGCGGCCAACACCTTGACGGCCTACGGTCGCGATCTGGCCGACGCCGGGTCCTTCCTGGCCGCGCGGGGCATCGATCTGGCCACCGCCGGCCCCGGGGACGTGGAGGCCTGGTTCGAAGCCCTCGGCGCCAGGGGGCTTTCGCCGGCCACCGCCGCGCGCCGCCGCGCCGCCATCCGGCAGTTCTATCGCTTCGTGCTCGGCGAGGGCTGGCGCGGTGACGATCCTTCGCGGCGGGTCGATGCGCCGCGCCGGGGCCGGCCTCTGCCGCGAGTGCTCGATCGCGAGGAGATGGATCGGCTGATCGCCGCCGGTGGGGCGCGCGACGGCGCCGCCGGCCTGCGCCTGGCCGCGATGATCGAACTCAGCTACGCCTCCGGCCTGCGTGTATCGGAACTTCTCGGCCTGACCCTCGCCGCCCTGGCTCGCGATCCGGCCTATCTGATCGTCAAGGGCAAGGGGGGAAAGGAGAGGCTCGCCCCCTTGAACGGCGCCGCCAGGAACGCCGTCAAAGTCTATCTGGAGATCAGGCCCGTCTTCTGTCCGAAGGGCGGCAAGCAAAATCCCTGGCTGTTTCCCTCACGGGGACGGGAAGGGCGGCTCACCGCCCGCCGCTTTTCGCAACTCCTCGGCGAGGCGGCGGCGGGCGCTGGCATCGATCCGGCCAGGGTCTCGCCGCACGTTCTGCGGCACGCCTTCGCCACCCATCTGCTTGAGGGCGGGGCCGATCTTCGCGTCGTGCAGACACTGCTCGGCCACGCCGACATCGCCACCACCCAGATATACACCCACCTCACCCAGGACCGCCTGCGCGAGGTGGTGGAGACCAAGCACCCCCTGGCGCGCGGTCGCAAGCCCGTCTAGGCCCGCTGGATGCGCGCGGCGTAGCAGCCGCGCCGGGCGTAGTGGGCATGGATGTAGGCGGCGTCGGGATTGGCGAGCAGCCGGTCGATCAGCGGCTTGAGATCGCCGCCCGACGCCAGATCGGCGTCGATCATCATGTCATCGGCGTCGAACGCCCTCAGCGACATCGGCCGGATCAGCATCACGTCGGGGATCTGGTTCACGCGGTCGTAGGCGACGGCCGCCCCTTCGATGACGAACACCGCGTGACGCGAGCGGAACGGGTTGTTCGCGGGCTGGTGCTCGTGGTTGACCAGAATCACCGTCTCGCCGGGCTCGGCGTCGCGCAGTTCGATGCGGTCGGGAAAGCCGGGCTTTGCATCGACGATCAGTCGCCGGGCGCCCAGGGCCGCGAGCGCCGCGTCCTCGAGGCCGAACAGCGGCCGGAAAGGTTCGGGTGAAAGCCCGGCGATGCGAAAGTTCATGACGATGTCTCCGATCTCGGCGGAGGTATAGCGAAGGCGCGTCCGTCACACGCGCGGGTTTCGGCTCCGCAATCGCGTGGCAAGGCGTCGCTCGCCGCCGAACTTGCCCCCCCACCCCTTCGGCCCTAGGTTCCCGCCCTTTCCGACGTCGGATGTGCCTTAGGGATTCATGGCCGCGCATTATCTTGAGTTCGAGCGGCCGATCGCGGAAATCGAAGCCAAGATCGACGAGCTCTACAAGCTCTCCGAAATCAACGGGCCAGGCGCCTTCGACGCCGAGATCGCCGCCCTGCGCGAGCGCGTCGGCGCCCTGCGCTCGGAAGCCTACGCCCACCTCGACGCCTGGCAGAAAACCCAGATCGCGCGCCATCCGGAGCGACCGCACCTCGCCGACTTCGTGGCCGGCCTGATCGGCGAGTTCATCGAACTGCGAGGCGACCGCCGGTTCGCCGACGACCAGGCGATCGTCGGCGGTCTCGGCCGCTTCCGCGGCCACCCGGTGGTGGTGCTGGGCCATGAGAAGGGGCACGACACCAGTTCGCGCATCAGGCACAACTTCGGCGCCGCCCGCCCCGAAGGCTATCGCAAGGCGGTCCGGCTCATGGACCTCGCCGAGCAGTTCGGGCTGCCGGTATTGTCCTTCATCGATACCGGCGGGGCCTATCCGGGTATCGCCAGCGAGGAACGAGGCGTGGCCGAAGCGATCGCCCGCGGCACCGAACGCTGCCTGACCTTGGGCGTCCCGATGATCGCGGTCATCACCGGCGAAGGCATGAGCGGCGGCGCCATGGGCATCGGCGCGGCCAACAAGGTGCTCATTCTGGAGCACGCGATCTACGCGGTGATCACCCCCGAGGGCTGCGCCTCGATACTGGTCCGCGACCGCGCCATGGCCCGAGGCGCGGCCCAGGCGATGAAGATCACGGCTCAGGATCTCATCGGCTTGAAGATCGTCGACAGGATCATCCCCGAACCGGTGGGCGGCGCGCACGCCGATCCGGCGCTGGCCATCGCCAGAGTCGGAGACGCGGTCGAGGCTGAACTCGGCCCCCTGCTGAAGCTGGCCCCCGATGCTCTGCGCGAACAGCGAGCGGAACGGTTCTACGCCATTGGGCGGCGCTGATCGGGGAGACGTGCGTGGTTTCCAAGACCGGGATGAGGAAACCGGTGGCCTCGTTTCGCTGGTGTGAAGTGGACGCCGCCTTGGCCGTCTCGCCGAGCCTGCTCGGGGTGCGCAACGAGCGTGGACGCAATTGGCCGCACCTCTGCCGCGGCGTCGATATCGCCGCCGCCGATCGCGACGGGGTCGATTCGATCAACACCGCGGAGACGCTCTTGCGGCGCGGCCTCGACGTCAACATGGAGGCGTCCACCGAGCGAGCGTGGAGGGCGCCCTCCCTGTGGTTCGCAATTGGCCGGACTTCGCCGCCGCCGAGGAATTGCTGAAGCTCGGCGCCGATCCAGACGCCATCGACGCCAAGGGCATGACCGCCCTCCACGCGATGCTCGAGAAGGGTAGCGACAAGCAGCACTTCGGGATGTTCATCGGCCACCGCGCGCGCGGCGACCTTCCCGGTCCCGACGGACTCACCGCCGCCGAGATCATGCGGCGCAAGAGGGATCCGGAGTTTCGCCACATGGCCGAGCAATTGAACACAGGGTCACGAATCTAGTGCGCCGCCGGCGGCAACGCCTTGCCTCGCCCCTCGAAAGCCGCTTTGACTGCCTTCAAACGCCTGTTCGGAGA